>OCVV012828266.1_pt1 | contig 22866 bp, 18 predicted proteins | sample 1539721 | NCBI WGS metagenome assembly OCVV01 (sample SAMN02144230, study PRJEB22623) | gut metagenome | biome: sheep rumen | host: Ovis aries | place: New Zealand
TCTAGGATTTTCCCTGCCCCGAAACGGTTGTGTTCAATGCGCTCTCCCACCCGGAAAGAAGACATGGGATCCGGAACGAAATCCGGCGAGACGAGAGGAGGACGTTCCACCAGCGGAGTCCGGGATACAGGGGCCGCCACAGGACGGGAGACGGCCGGACGGGAAGGCTGGGAAACAGGGCGCTGCACCGGCCTCCAGGAGAAACCGCCGGAAACCGGCTCCGGCTCCGAAGGGGCTTCGAAGTCTTCCCGGCGGAGCGGATGGTCCAGATACTGGGGGGCGAGTTCTCTCAGAAAGCGGCTGGGCGCATTGGATTCGTGTTTTCCATTGCGCATGCGGGTCTGTGCAAAACTCAGGGAAACAGCACGTTTGGCGCGGGTGATGGCCACATAGAAGAGCCGGCGCTCTTCCTCCAGGTCCTGCGGCGTCAGCATCCAGCCGCCGGAGGGGAACAGGTTTTCCTCCATACCGGCCACATAAACGTACGGAAATTCCAGCCCTTTTGCGGTGTGGACAGTCATCAGAGCCACTTTATTGGAGGTTTCATCGTCGGCCACGTCTACGTTGGAAAGGAGGGAAACATTTTCCAGGTAATCGGCCAGAAGGATGCGCGGGAGGTCGGCGTCGGGGACTTCGGAGGCGTCGGAGACAACCCCGTCCTCCACCAGCGTGTTGCGGTATTCGCCCTGCTGCTCTTCCACATAAGCCTTCACGCTGTTCAGCAGTTCCTGCACATTGGCGAAGCGAGACTGCCCCTCGATGGACGAGTCGGCTTTATAAAAAAGGAAGATCCCGCTGTCGGAGGCCAGGGACATGGCGACGTCGTAGGCGTCGGAATCCTTTGCCTGCGCGGCCGCTTTTTCCATCATGGTGCAGAAAGCGCGGATTTTCTGGATAGCCGGGCCTTTGAGGCCGAAAGGCTCCAGTCCTTCGCGGAACGCGACCTCAAACAGGGAGACGTTCCAGCTCCGGGCGGCCGACATAAGAGCGTTCAGGGACGTGTCGCCGATGCCGCGCGCGGGTTTGTTGACCACCCGCTTGAAAGACTCGTCGTCATGGGGGTTGACAGCCAGTTTCAGGTAAGCCATGATGTCTTTCACCTCGGCCCGTTCGAAGAAGGAATTGCCGGAATAGATCATATACGGGATATTCCGGCGGCGGAGCTGTTCTTCCAGGGCACGCGACTGGGAATTGGTCCGGTAAAGGATGGCAAAGTTCTCATACTCAGCCTGATCCATACGCATGCGAGTGAGGATGGAAGAGGCAATCTGCTGGGCTTCTTCCTGTTCGGTAAAAGAGCGGACCAGATGGATCGGCTCCCCTTTTTCGCCCATGGAGACGCATTCCTTGGGGATGCGGCCCTCATTGTGGGCGATCAGGGTATTGGCAGCGTTGACGATGGTCTGCGTAGAACGGTAATTCCGCTCCAGACGGAAGGTCTTGGCGCCGGGAAAGTCTTTCCGGAAATTGAGGATGTTCTGGATCTGGGCTCCGCGGAAGCCGTAGATGGACTGGGAGTCGTCTCCGACGACGCAGAGATTCTGATGGCGGGCCGCCAGTTTTTTCAGGATCAGGTACTGGGCCATATTGGTGTCCTGATACTCGTCCACCAGGATATGGCAGAAGCGTCCGGAAATGGCTTCCAGCGCTTCGGGACTGCGTTTCAGGAGAATGTTCATATACAGGAGGATGTCGTCGAAGTCCATCACTCCGGAATGCTGGCAGTTCTGGCAGTAGAGCGCATAGATCCGGTATATTTCGGGCTTCTTGTGATGGCCGTCATCTTCCCGGTATCCGCCGGCGCCCTGCATGTAGGGCGTGGGGGTTACGAGGTCGTTCTTGGCCTTGGAAATGCGGGACTGCACCTCCTTGGGCTTATATAGTTTGTCGTCCAGCTGGAGCTGCTTGATCACGGCCTTGACGGCGTTGACCGAGTCGGCCTGGTCATAGATGGTAAAAGTGGAAGAAAAGCCGATGATATGGGCGTACTCGCGGAGGAAGCGGATGAACACGGAGTGGAAGGTTCCCATCCACAGGCGGCGGGCCTTCCGGTCCCCCACCATCCGGGCGATACGGTCCTTCATTTCCGACGCGGCTTTCTTGGTGAAGGTCAGGGCGAGAATCTGCTCCGGAGGAACGCCCTGTTCAATCAAATACGCGATCCTGGAGGTCAGGACACGGGTTTTGCCGGAACCGGCCCCTGCCACGATAAGCATAGGGCCTTCCGTACATTGCACTGCTTTCAGCTGTTCATCATTCAAGGCGCTCAGAATCTCACTCATATCTTCGAATTTCTATGCGAAAATAGCGAAAAAATTCGTAACTTCGCGCAGTATTTTCAGAGAAATACACAAAACTGTATCAATAATGTCTAACAATCTCGATTTGAAAAAGGGCCTCAACATCCCCATTCAGGGTGCTGCCGCCCCGCAGGTCATCAAAACCGTGAGTCCTGACATCGTTGCCGTAAAGCCCACCGACTTCACCGGTCTGGTTCCCAGGCTGCTCGTGAAAGAAGGCGATCCGGTAAAAGCAGGCTCCCCCGTGATGGCCGACAAACAACGCCCCGAGATCCTCGTCACCTCGCCCGTCAGCGGCACCGTGCAGGAAATCGTCCGGGGTGAAAAGAGAAAATTGCTGGCCGTACTCGTCAAAGCCGACGCCGAACAGTCTTTCGTAGACTTCGGCGCAAAGGCTCCCCAGACTGCCGCCGACACCAAGGACCTTCTCCTGAAAAGCGGCCTGTGGGGTGCGCTCATCCAGCGCCCCTACGGAATCCTGGCCCAACCCGACCAGGCACCCAAGGCAATTTTCGTATCCTCTTTCAGCACGGCTCCGCTCGCAGCGGACACCGATTTCGCCCTCGGTGACGCCCTTGCCGACATCCAGGCCGGCATCGACGCACTCGGCAAAATCGCACCCGTGCACTTTGCCATCCGCAAGGATGTCGTCTCCTCTTCGCCTTTCCACAAGGTGGAGAACGCTGTCACCCATGTGGTCAGCGGTCCCCATCCGGCAGGCAACGTAGGCGTCCAGATCAGCCACATCGCCCCCATCCGTAAAGGAGAGACCGTGTGGACCGTTTCGCTCCTGCACCTGGCCGCTATCGGCCATGTCGTGAACACCGGCAAGCTGGAACTCACCCGCAAAGTGGCCGTCACCGGCCCCGCCGCTCCCAAGACCGGCTATGTCGTCGCCCTTCCCGGCACGCCCGTCAAATCCCTGACGGAAGTCGGAGAAGATGTCCGTGTTGTCGGCGGTGACGTCCTCACCGGCGAGACCCTCGGCGCCGACGGTTACCTGGGCTTCTTCCAGAACCAGATTACGCTGCTCAAGGAAGGCCGCGAGCGCGAATGGTTCGGCTGGGCCAAGCCTTTCCGTCCCAAGGTTCACAGCTCTTCCTGGTGCTACTTCTCCTGGCTTACCCCCAAGAAAGAGTACAAGATGGACACCAACCTGCACGGCGGTCCCCGCGCCTTCGTGGAAACCAAATGCTTCGAGGATGTCACCCCGATGGACATCTTCCCCATCTACCTCATCAAAGCCTGCCTGGCCGGCGACATTGACAAGATGGAGAAATTCGGCATTTACGAAGTCCTTCCCGAAGACCTCGCCCTGTGCGACTATGTAGACCCTTCCAAGAACGAGATCCAGGCCATTATCCAAAAGGGTATCGACCTCATGATCAAAGAAATGGCATAAACTATGGCAGAACAGAAAAAACCTTGGTGGTATTCCACCTATGACGCTTTTGACACCTTCCTGCGTGTTCCCGGCACCGTTACGGCCAAGGGCGCACACGTACGCGACGGTATCGACCTGAAGCGTGTCATGATCATGGTTGTGATTGCCCTGGTCCCCGCCGCCCTCTTTGGCATGTATAACGTGGGTCTCCAGACGTCCAACCTCTACGGCCTCAACTGGAACTTCTGGCACATGTTCTTCTACGGACTGCTCCGGATGCTTCCCCTGTTTGTGGTTTCCTATGTCGTGGGTCTTGCCATCGAATTCGCAAGTTCCCAGATCCGCGGTGAAGAAGTGAACGAGGGTTACCTCGTCACCGGCTTCCTGATTCCCCTGATCGTCCCGGTTGACGTCCCCCTGTGGATGCTCGCCCTCGCCGTCGCCTTCTCCGTCATTTTCGTGAAGGAAGTCTTCGGCGGCACCGGCATGAACATCTGGAATCCCGCCCTTGTGGCCCGCGCCTTCCTCTTCTTCTCCTATCCTTCCAGCATGTCCGGCTCCAGCGTATGGGTGTCCAATACATGGGCAGGCCTCGGCGACGTGGATGCCATCTCGGCCGCCACTCCGCTGGCCATCGCCCACGACGGCGGTTTCGACGCCGCCACCGGTGCCGTCGGCTCCTATTCCTTCATGGACATGTTCTATGGCTTCATCCCCGGCAGTACCGGTGAAACCAGCGTGATCGCCATCCTGATCGGCGCTCTCCTCCTGGTCTGGACCGGCGTAGCCTCCTGGAAGATCATGGTCAGCTCCGTCGCCGGCGGTCTGCTGGTCGGCTGGCTGGGACAGCTTGCAGGTGCAACCGCACTGCCTTGCTACTATCAGCTTGTCATGGGCGGCTTCCTGTTCGGCTCCGTCTTCATGGCCACCGACCCGGTCACCGCTGCCCAGACAGAAACCGGCAAATGGATTTACGGTTTCCTGGTGGGTGCGCTCGCCGTTGTCGTGCGTCTGTGGAACCCCGGTTACATGGAAGGCATGATGCTCGCCATCCTGTTCATGAACACCATGGCTCCGCTCATCGACCACTGCGTCGTGTCCGTGCACACCGGCCGCAGGGCCAAGAAAGCCTTAACCGCTTAAAGGAATTGCGCTATGAATACAAATAACAATGTATATACAGTCATCTACACCACCGTCATCGTGGTGGTCGTAGCAGCGCTCCTGGCTTTCGTATCCCAGAGCCTTAAGTCCAAGCAGGACGCCAACGAGAAGGCCGAGACCATCTCCCAGATGCTCACCGCTGCCCAGTATGGCTCCAAGGCCGACATGGACAAACTCAGCAACACCGCCAAGCTGGACAAGTACGCCCAGGAAATCGACAAGGCCTACACCATCAATCTCGAGGGTGAGAAGGTCAGCGACCTGCCTCTGGACAAAGTGTACAGCCCCGGCGAACTCAAGCGGCAGAATTACAACATCAAAGGCGGCGCCAACAAAACCGGAGAGCCCGAACTGCCCGTCTTCCTGTTCAAGAACGGAACGGTGGTGGTTCCCATCTACGGAGCCGGCCTCTGGGGCCCCATCTGGGGTTACATCGCCTTCGAACAGGGAACCCCTGTCATCAAGGGCGCATACTTCGACCACGAGTCGGAGACCGCCGGCCTGGGTGCCAAAATCAAGGATGACCCTGCTTTCCAAAACGAATTCATAGGCGAATTGGCCGACTTCTCCAACGCCAACGTCTTTGAAATCGTGAAGGGCGGCGCCCCCAAGGATGCCGAAGGCAAGTCCCTGATCGACAACAAGATTGACGCCATTACCGGCGCCACCATGACTTCCCAGGGCCTGGATGCCGCCATCGACACCTGGCTGGGCGCCTATGCCAAGGTTCTCGGCATCGGCACAGCCCCTGTCACCGAACGTCATCAGTGCGCCTGCGGCAGCTGTCCCTGCGGAGAAACCTGCACCTGCGACTGCCACTGCCCCGAAAGAACCGAACCCGGATGCAACTGCCCCGGCTGCGAATGTGCAGACTGCGACGGCAACATCCATAACGCCACGGAGGAATAAGCCATGGATGCAAAACTGAAAGAAACCATTCTGAACCCCATTTTCAAGGGGAACCCCATTACCGTCCTGGTGCTGGGCATCTGCTCCTCCCTGGCGGTCACCGTTACCATGAAGGGTGCCCTGGTGATGGCCCTCTCCGTCATTGTCGTCACGGGCATTTCCAGTCTCATCCTTTCCCTGCTGCGTAACACCATTCCCGGCCGTGTGCGTATCATCGTCCAGCTGGTGGTGGTGGCCATGATGGTCATCCTCGTGGACCAGATCCTCAAATCCTTCGAGGCCACCTACGCCATCGACAAGCAGCTGTCCGTCTATATCGGCCTCATCATCACCAACTGTATCGTGATGGGCCGTATCGAGGCTTTCGCCCTGGGCAACAAGCCCTGGCCTTCCTTCCTCGACGGACTCGCCAACGGTGCCGGCTACGGCATGATCCTCCTGATCGTCGCCTTCTTCCGCGAGCTCCTGGGCAGCGGAACCCTGTTCGGCATCGATATCCTGAACCGCTTCGGCTATGTACCTAACAACCTGGTGATCCTGCCTCCGTTCGCCCTCATCCTCCTGGGATGCATCGTATGGGTGCAGCGCAGTATCCAGAAAGACCTCCAGGAAAAATAATCGCGCCCTATGGAATATCTTAGCTTATTCGTCAAGTCCATCTTCGTGGACAACATGATCTTCGCTTACTTCCTGGGAATGTGCTCGTTCCTGGCGGTATCGAAGAATGTCAAAACGGCAGCTGGCCTGGGTGTCGCGGTTATCGCCGTGCTCCTGATCACGCTTCCCGTGAACTATCTTCTCAACACCTATGTACTGGCCCCGGACGCCCTCATCGAAGGAGTGGATCTGAGCTTCCTCAGCTTCATCGTCTTCATCGCCGTCATCGCCGCCATCGTACAGATCGTGGAAATGTTGGTGGAGAAGTTCTCTCCTGAACTCTATTCCGCACTGGGTATCTTCCTGCCCCTGATCGCCGTGAACTGCGCCATTCTGGGCGGTTCCCTGTTCATGCAGCAGAAAGACTTCATCAATATCGGCGAAGCCACCGTTTACGCCCTGGGTTCCGGCATCGGCTGGTTCCTGGCCATCGTATCCCTGGCCGCCATCCGCGAGAAGATGAGCTACTCCAACGTCCCGGCAGCCCTCAAGGGTCTGGGTATCACTTTCATCACCGTGGGTCTGATGGGTATCGCCTTCATGACCTTCATGGGTATTTCACTGTAAGGAGGAACGCACTATGGGTAATACAATTCTCTTCTCTATCATCGTCATCACAGTGGTGACCCTGATTCTGGTTGCTCTCCTCCTTGTCATCAAGGCCGCCGTCACTCCTTCCGGCACCGTCAAGATCAACATCAACAACGGCACCAAGGAACTGGAAGTCACGCCCGGCGGTGACGTGATGCACACCCTGGCCGACCACGGCATCTTCCTCCCCTCCGCCTGCGGCGGCAAGGCCAACTGCGGCCAGTGCAAACTGCAGGTCCTGGAAGGCGGCGGCACCATCCTTCCCACTGAAAAGGGTTTCTTCTCCCGCAAGCAGATCAAGGAAGGCTGGCGTCTGGGATGCCAGGTGAAAGTGAAGGACAACATTCAGATCGCCGTTCCGGAAAGCGCCCTCAGCGTAAAGAAACTCGAATGCGAGGTCATTTCCAACGAGAACGTGGCCACCTTCATCAAGGAATTCACCGTGCGCCTGCCCGAAGGCGAGCACATCGACTTCAAGTCCGGCGAATACATCCAGATCGACATTCCCGAATACGAGGCCGACTTCGCCGACATGGGCGTGGCCGACATCTATAAAGGCGACTGGGAAAAGTACGGTATCACTTCCCTGAAGTTCAAGAACACCGTGCCCACCATCCGCGCTTACTCGATGGCTTCGTATCCCGCCGAGAAAGACCTCATCAAGCTGAACGTACGTATCGCAACCCCTCCGTTCGACCGTACCCAGCCCAAGGGCGTATTCAAGTTCGTCCCCGGTGTCCCTCCTGGAATCGCCTCCACCTACGTGTTCTCCCGCAAGCCGGGTGACAAGGTGATGATTTCCGGCCCTTACGGCGAATTCCTTCTCCCGAAGGACGACCCCGACACCCAGGAATACATCTTCGTGGGCGGCGGCGCCGGTATGGCTCCCCTCCGCTCCCACATCATGCACCTGTTCAAGACCCTGAAGACCAAAAAGCCCGTGCGCTTCTTCTATGGCGCCCGTGCCCTGGTGGAAGCCTTCTATCTGGAAGACTTCGCGGAGATCGAGAAAGAATTCCCGAATTTCCACTTCACCCTGGCCCTGGACCGTCCGGATCCCGCTGCCGACGCCGCCGGTGTCAAGTACACGCCCGGATTCGTGCACAACGTGATGTACGAGACGTATCTGAAGAACCACGAAGCTCCCGAGGATATCAAGTACTTCATGTGCGGCCCGCCTATGATGGTCAAGTGCGTGAACGAACTGCTGGACTCCCTGGGCGTAGCTCCCGAGAGCATCCTCTACGACAACTTCGGCGGTTAACCGTCCCGGCTCATTTGAAAAATCCTGGCTTTCGGGCCAGGATTTTTTTATGGGATGAGCCCGCTCTTGTCCACGCGCCATTCCTCATCCGGGAGCCCGTCTCCGCGCGGTTTTATCCGCACGCTGTACTGGGTATTCCGCGTGACATCGTAGTTCTCCCCTTCCTTCAGATAAAAGCGGTACACCAGGCGGGAAGAAGGGCTCGTGTGCCAGCGGGAGGAATGGTATTCGGCCCGGATTTCAATGAAAGAGCAGGCTGTCGGGTGCAGCGTCTCTCCCTGGCAGTTTTCCAGCAGGAAGACACTTACGGTTCCGCTCAGGCCCAGGGAGACGTCCCGGTTCAGGGCTGCCACCTCCAGGCCCGACTTGAAGAACCCGGTGCCGAACACCTGATCGGCCGTTTCTGCCTTGCTCACCCGGAAAAGCATTGCCGACGACGGGCAGTTCCCTACCCGGACATCCGTCACTTCCAGGGACACGCCGCTGTCCAGGGCCGTCCGGTCCATCTGCAAGTCGACGCGGGCCATCAGACGCTGCAGCGGAATCTCCAGTTCCCGCTCACTGCCGGGTGTGAATTCCTCCAGGCAGGCCGCCATGGGAACGCCCCGGCTGTATTCGTCCGGATAGGCCAGGAAGAAACGGTAAGCCATGGCCTCCCCGAGTGTCATCACAGGAAGTTCATAACCCAGATTTGCCGCAGCGAGAATGGTGTAGGAGCCCTCTTTGAACAGGGTCGTTGAATGCCGCACCTTTCCGCCGACAAGGACAAGTTGCCTGCGCGGCACATACACCTTCTCTTCAAGAAGGCCGAAGGAATTGAATATAAGAAGGTTATAATCCGAAATTGTCTGCGCATCCGGGTCGCCTGCCCGGGTGGGAACGGAACCCGTGGCCATGACGAGAGTAATCTTTGATAATGTAGGTTCCTCTTTGTGACAGGCGACCAGGACGGCAGACAGCAGCAGAATCAGGAAACGTTTCATAAGGCGTCAGTACAGTTCATCATAAGCGGGCCATTTTTCCCAGGGCAGCGTACCCGCATCGGCATCAAAAACTCCGGGGTCGGCGGGCGTTTCCGGATCCGGAGTGCCCATCCGGTACAAGGTAATGTCCAGCGCATACTCCGTTCCGGGCTCGAGGCCACTCAGTGGAATGGGGTAATAACACCTCTCTCCCATAACCCGGCCCGACAGCACCAGCCGCAAATCCGGATGAGGATAACAGTACAGTCGGCACTCCGGATACCGTCTTCCCGGGCCGATATCCCCCACCCCTTCCTGTACCAGAAATTCCGGATGGGGGAAGCGGGCCACTGAAGCACTGTCCAGGGCGCCGGCATTGGCCCAGGACACCGGAAGTCTGTCTCCGCCTCCCACCGGGAAGCATTCGGTCCCGGCATAACTGAGATAGATTTGATCATTATGAAAGGCTTGGCCGGCATAGGAGCGGCCGGTGAAGTCGGCGCAGACAGACCGGATCCGGATACAGCTGAGCATAGGATGCAGGGTAAGGTTGACACGCCGGGACGCTCCGTCCGGGATATCCGTCTCACCGACAAGAAGCGGCGCAGCGGGCGAATCGTCCTCCAGGGAGAACGTGTATTTGGAAAGGCATCCGTAATTGCGGATGTCATACCAGTCCCGACGGGTACCGGAGAGCCCGGAAAGGGCCACGAGACGCCTGGGGCCCGCTCCCGACAGCCCATAGACGGCCGATCCCCCCAGGGATAGTTCCGCCTGCTGATAGGCATCCAGGTTCTGGGCTCCGTCCGGCTCAAAAAAGAACAAATCCACCGTGGCAGGTGTTGGATTTTTGGTAACTTGTAGGTATATTTGCGCCTCGACACGCGCAGGAACAACGGCTTCCCCCGGCTCTGTACACGAAGACAAGAAGGCCGGGCACTGCAGGAAGGCAGTGACTATTGCTGCAGAGTTGCAGCGTGCGGCATTGCGCAGAGAGAAACGGTGTATCATCCGGCCTGGTCTTGTGCTTCGTGTCATTTTTTCGGTTCCTTATGTACGGAGCAAAACTATAGAAGGCGGACCGGGAAAACAACGAAACTGCAAAACATTTCCGTGTTTTAACGGATTGGACGCAAGATTTTTAAGTTTTAGCCGTTTATTCGGCTACAAAAAATACGTTTTGTATGATGAATTGGAGGCTGTTTCATCCCGTACGGGACCTGATGCCCATTTACGCCCGGCAGGCACAGTTGCTGGGGCAGGCCGCTCAGCTGCTGGGCAGCATGCTCGAAACCCAAGACCCCGCCGCCTGGAAAAACCTGTACAAGGAAATCCGCAACCTGGAACATCAGGGAGACGCCATCCTGGGAGAATTCCGCTCCCAGATCGCGCATTGTATCCTGGGCGCCGGTCCGCGCCGGGAACTGACCACCATCGCCATGTCCATGGACGACGCGCTGGACGTCGTGAAAGATTCTGCCAATGCCCTCCTCATCTACAAACCCGCCAAGATTGACGCCCAGCTCAGAGACCTCGGTTCCATTATCCATGTCCAGGCCCAGGCCCTCAAAGCCCTGCTCCCCTATATTGAGGATGTCCACAAGAACAGCACCGCGCTCACCCTCCAGGCCGACCGGGTCACCGAACTGGAACACGACGCCGACGAAGCCTACGAAAGCTATGTAGGCTACATCTTCGAAGCGGAACCCGACATGCGGGAAATGACCAAATACAAGAACCTCGCAGAACTGTTCGAGAAAGCCACCGACTCCGAAAAGCACGTGGCCGACTGTGTCCGCATCCTGGCGCAGCGCTACACCCGCTAAGCCTTCATCAGCTGCTCAATACACTTTTCCAGGGAATCCGTCCAGTAAGGAATGGACAGGCCGAAGGTTTCCTTGATTTTGGTTTTGTCGAGGACCGAATAGGCCGGACGGCGGACCTTGGAAGGGAATTCCGAACTGTGACAAGGCCGGATTTCACAGGAGGTATGGCCCGAAAGCCGGGCAATGGCCTTGGCAAAGTCGTACCAGCTGCACACCCCTTCATTGCTGTAATGGAAAATGCCTTCCTGCGGCGCACGGAGGATATCCCGGATCGTCCGCGCCAGATCCCAGGCATAGGTGGGCGTTCCCACCTGGTCGAAGACAACCTGCACGGAAGGACGCTCGGAAGTGAGGCGCAGCATCGTTTTTACAAAGTTGTTCCCGAACTCACTGTACAGCCAGGCGGTGCGGAGAATGACGTGACGCACCCCGCTGCGCAGGATTGCCTGTTCGCCGTGCAGTTTGGTAAGGCCGTAAACGCCGGTGGGCGTACCTTCCTGGTCTTCCCGGCAAGGAATGTTGTAAGGCTCCAGCCCAAAGACATAGTCCGTGGAAATCTGCACCAGGAGGCCGCCCACTTCTTTCATCGCGGCTGCAAGGTGGCCTACAGCCTGTGCGTTCAGCAGTTCGGCCAGGGCGGGGTGCTCCTCGGCACCTTCCACATTCGTATAGGCGGCACAGTTTACAATGACATCCACCCCATGGGCAGCCACCGTTTCCCGGACGGCCGACGCATCCGTAATGTCCAGCTTATACGTCTGGAGGCCGGACACTTCCACTACATCCGTAAAGAGGACATCCCCTTCCAGGACACTGCGGAGGCACATGCCCAGCTGGCCGTTGGCACCGGTTACAAGGATCTTCATAGGGCGTAATAATCGATGGAATAGTCGAACAGGTCTGCGGCATCCTTCAGGAACGGATGATGCCTGTCCTTTTCGGAGAGGTGGACATCGGCCTCCGGGAGACCCCAGTCGATGGCGAGATCCGGGTCGTTCCAGGCGATGGCGCCTTCGGCCTCGGGGCAGTAGAAATTGTCACATTTGTACTGGAAGAGCGCCTCTTCGCTGAGCACGGAAAAACCGTGCGCAAACCCGCGCGGGATGAACAGCTGCCGATGGTTGTCGCCGGAGAGTTCGCAGGTGACATGCTGCCCGAAGGTGGGAGACCCTTTCCGGATGTCCACCACCACGTCCAGGACCCGTCCGCTGATGACACGGACCAGCTTGCCCTGGGCGTACTTCCCTTTCTGGAAGTGCAAGCCGCGGAGGACGCCGTAGGAGCTCTTGCTTTCGTTGTCCTGGACAAACCGGACCGGCATGACAAGCGCGTCAAAGTCCCGCTGGTTCCAGACTTCGGCAAAATAGCCCCTGGAGTCGCCGATAAGGCGGGGCTGAAGGATCTCTACGCCCGGAAGGGCGGTATGGACAAGGTCAATCATAGTTTACCGGGCCGTTCTTTTCGTATTCGTCGGCCATTTTCAGCAGATACTGCCCATAGGGATTCTTGGCCATGGGGGCGGCCGTTTTCCTGACCTGGGCCGGCGTGATCCAGCCCTTCTGCAGGCCGATTCCTTCCAGGCAGGCCACTTTGAGGCCCTGCCGCTTTTCGATGGTTTCGATGTAGATGGAGGCTTCGGCGAGGGAGTCGTGCGTGCCCGTGTCCAGCCAGGCAAAACCGCGGCCGAGCGTCTGGACCTTGAGTTCGCCGGCTTTCAGGAATTCCTGATTCACCGAGGTGATTTCCAGTTCTCCGCGGGCGGAAGGACGGATGGAAGCGGCGACATCCACCACCTTGTTGGGGTAAAAATACAGTCCTACTACGGCATAATTGCTCTTGGGGCAGGCAGGCTTTTCTTCGATGGAAAGGCAGTTGCCCTGCCGGTCGAATTCCGCTACGCCATAACGTTCAGGGTCGCTGACCCAATAGCCGAAGACGGTGGCCTTGTTCTGGGTCCGGGCGGTTTCCACCGCGTCCTGAAGCAGTTTTCCGAAGCCGGCGCCATGAAAGATGTTGTCGCCAAGCACCAGGCAGGCACAGTCCTCACCGATGAATTCCCGGCCGATGATAAAGGCCTGGGCCAGGCCGTCGGGAGACGGCTGTTCGGCATAGGAGAACTGCACGCCGAAAGCGCTTCCGTCACCCAGGAGACGCCGGAAGCCGGGCAGGTCCTGCGGTGTGGAAATGATGAGGATTTCCCGGATCCCTGCCTGCATCAGTACAGAGATGGGATAATAGACCATGGGCTTGTCGTAGATGGGCAGCAACTGCTTGCTCACCCCCTTGGTGATGGGATACAGGCGTGTGCCGGACCCACCGGCCAGTACAATTCCTTTCATAGGGACAAAGATAGGCAATTTTTCCAAATAATATTTCTATCTTTGTGCTTATATATGGCAGCTACGCAAGAACTGATTGTCTCCTTTACCACCTGGCACGCCCGTTTCCAAAACATTCCGGCCGTCCTGGACACCATCTTTGCCCAGACGCTCCCGCCGGACCGGGTCGTTCTGAATCTTGCTGACGATGAACTCCTCCCTGCAGACCTGCAGGCCTATCTGGACAGCCACAAGGTAGAGGTGAACCGGGTTCCCGACACCAAAGTGTACAAAAAGCTCATCCCGACGCTGAAAAAGTATCCGGAGGCCTGTATCGTCAATATCGACGACGACTGGCTGTACCCGCCCCGGATGCTGGAAGAATTCATGCGCATCCACCGTGAACATCCCGACTGCCCCATCAGCGGAAACCGGGAAAGGAACTTTCATCTGCAGTGTCACTGCGGCTGCGCCTCACTGACCCGGCGCGTTTTCTTCGGCCCGTATCTGGACTGGATTGACGACGAGCTTATGCGGAACTGTCCCAGCGACGACATTGTCTACACTTACCTGGCCCGGAGAAACGGTTACAAATACATCCGCACGGAGAACCTGTATTTCGACAACCTGACGCCATATAACCCGACGGCCCCCTACTCCGTCCCGGACGGAACACAGGTCCACGCCAGCTGGAAATATCTGACAGAGCGCTTCGGCCCGGCAGAAAAGACAAATCTCCGGACCCTGGCCACCGGTTTTTCCAACTGGCTGTTCGAACTGAACCGCGACCAATACTGCAAAAAATACCTGCGCCTTTTTGGCATAACCTTCTATCTGGAATAAAATGAAAGTATCTGTCATCGTTCCTGTCTACGGAGTAGAGGCCTGGATTGAACGCTGCGCCCATTCCCTTCTGTCTCAGACGTGGGAAGACCTGGAAGTGATCTTCGTCAACGACGGCACCACCGACCGTTCCATGGAGATCCTTTCAGAAGTCGTGAAACAGTATCCCTCCCGGGATGTACAGATCCTTCACCAGAGCAACGCCGGATTGCCGCAGGCCCGCCTCGCCGGGCTCAGAAAGGCCACCGGAGAGTATGTCCTCCACATGGATTCCGACGACTGGGCCACCCCCGAAATGATTGAAACCCTGGCGAAGGCCGCCGCGGAAACCGGTTCCGACATGGTTTACTGCGACGCCGTGGAAGACCGCCCCCAAGGCAGGATCCGTCCCATCCACAATCACACCTACGCAGATTGCCCTTCCTACGCCCGGGCCATGGTAGATTTCCGCGTAAACAGCTACTTGTGGAACAAACTGATCCGGCGCAGCCTCTATGCCGAAGACCTTTTCTACCCCACCATCTCCATGCATGAAGACATGGTGCTGCTGAGTCAGATTCTTCCCCGGGGAGGCCGATGCACCCGCGTCCCCCGGGCCATGTACCATTACAACCGGACCAACGTCGGCTCGCTTTCCCTCCGCTCCAAGGCGGAACGGGATGTCCAGTCGGCCGGCAACTACCTGCAGCTGTGCACCTTCTGGAAGGGACGGGCCGACAGTCCCCTCCGTTCCCTGCAGCCTTCACTGCTCCTTCGGGCCGGCTGGATTGCTCTCCACAATGATCCTTCCCTCGCAGACCGGTATCCCATTCTCCGGGAAAGCATGTTGATTTTGAAACCTTCCGCCTTCCATACGCTCAAGCAGCAGTATCGTTTTCTGCGGATTAAATCCTGGCTCGGAAGGCGCCCCTTCCATTCCAAGCGCATCCTGTGCTGCATTTTCAATTACAACGAAAATGAAAAAGCCATTGCATGGAGCCGGCGGCTTTCACCCTATTTCGACACGGTGATCCTGGACAGCGGGAGCCAGCCTCCCTGCGACGATCCCACCGCCGTCCATCTGGACAACATCTACTACAGCGGCCTCATGAACGAGGCCTACGCAAGGGCCTGCGAGGGACAGTATCCCTGGACCGTTGTCATCACGTCCGACCTGGAGATATCCGATAAATCGGCCAAGGCGCTTTGCTACAGGATGGAAAAGATTTCCTTCTCCTGCAATGTCGGACTTTACCAGCCCGCCAACAGCCTGTTCGGCAATTCGCACTCAAAGAGCAAGACCCATATTTTCGGAGGAATCCGCAAATCTAATTTCCAGGAGGGCTGGTTCCACATGGTCAGGACTGACCTGCTCGGGAAAATCTGCCCCGTAGACCTATCCGTGAACCGCCTGGGATGGGGCCTGGACATGGGCCTCTGCTTTTACGCCAACCGGGACGGACTGCTGATCCTCATCGACTCCGGCATCAACGTCAAGCATCCCGAAGGAACCGGCTACCGGCGCGACGAGGCCGACAGACAGATGGCCGCCTGGCAGAAAACCGTTCCCGGATTCCAGGATCCGTTCCACATGCCAAAAGCACCCGGATCCATCCAATACCCGGACACGCTATAGCAGGAAAAGTTTCAAGATCAGCTGCTGGATCAGAAGGACGCGGTGGAACGGCATCAGGGGAAGCCGGCGGGCCGCTTCTTTCAGGTAGGGCCGCTCGGTAAACAGGTCGCGGTCCAAAGAATAGCCCACCCACGCAGCCCGCAGGAGCAGGTCATTCACGACCGGCGCAATGGGTTCCGGATTAGACCGGTAATACTCGTAAAGATCCAGGTAATTGCGGGCCATCTGTCCCCGCCGCTGCTTTTTCCCTACCCGCGTGGAGGCCGATGGATTGTCCCGGCGATAATGCACGAGCGGCTTGGAAAGCTGCGCGACGGAGCCGGCTTTGTAAAGAAGCTGCGTTGCCACCACGATATCCTCATGCATGTTGTAACGGGGGAAGAAAAGGCCCTCGTAGAGACTTCTGCGGGCCATCTTGTTCCACAGATAGCCGTAAGCCCCGTCCCGGTACAGACGGCGCATGTAAACCTGCTTTGTCGCGGCCGTGTATGTACGCTCCGCGTCCAGCTTCCGGCGGGAACCGTATTCTTTCCAGAAATCGTAGTAGATCAGGTCAGCCCCGGATTCCAGGGCTTTCTGTGCCAGAGACTGAAGGGCATCCGGCTCCAACCAGTCGTCCGAATCCAGATGGACGATATAATCCCCTGTCGCAACGAGAAGACCGCTCAGACGGGCCTGCGGAAGGCCTCCGTTGGGTTTCCGGACGATGTGGACATTCCTGTCGGGATACTGGTCAAGGACTGCCTGCAGCACATCGACGGAGCGGTCCGGGGAACCGTCGTCCACGAAAATGAACTCTGTGTCCGGCCAGGTTTGCGCCATCAGGCTCTCTGCGCAGCGGCCGATGTAAGCCTCAACGCCATAAACCGGAACAATGACAGAGATTCTCATTTTTTTTCTTTACTTTTGCAAAGATATGAAGAAAATCGAGAAGTTTCACCATTTCCTCGCAGTGGCCGGCACTCGGGGCGACATGCTCCTCCAGGCCCATATCCTGAATCCGCTCTGGCTGTCGGAAGACGCCCGGCGGGAACGCCGCTGCGCTGCCATAGGCCGCATTCTCACGTCTTTCATGAAAAAACACTATCTGAAAGCGGCCGACGGCATTCCTGAAACCCAGCCCGTAAAGCAGGAAAACGAGAAAATCTTCACCCTGTGGCTGCAGGGAGAGCAGCAGGCTCCGCCCATTGTCAAAGCCTGCTTCAAAAGCATCCGTCGGCACTGCACGCAGGAACTCGTGGTCCTGGACAGGGATACCGTCCTCCAGTACATTTCCCTGCCGGAAGTCATCCTGGAGAAATACCGCGCCGGAAAAATCAAGCCCGCCCATTTTGCCGACATCTGCCGCATCGAACTGCTGCACACCTACGGAGGTTACTGGCTGGACTCCACCTGCTACGTCACCGGCCCCATCCCGGAATTCATCCAGCAGGAGGATTTCTTCGTATTCATGGCAGGAAAACGCATCCACGGTAATTACAGCTACATCCAGAACTGCTTTATCCGCGCCCGGAAAGGAGCCTGGCTCCTGGAAGCATGGCGCGCCATGATCCTGGACTACTGGATGCACGAAGACAGGCGGGTAGACTATTTCCAGCACCAGGTCATGTTCCGCACGCTGGTGAACGAGAATCCCACCGCAGCCCGGTACTTCGCGGCATTCCCCCACCTGGACCAGTATCCCACTCACCTGTATCTATATGAATACAAAGACCGTCCGTGGGATCCGGAGGTCTTCCGCAAAGCGACACAGGAGGGTTTTTTCTATCAGAAAACCACGTACAGGGACCTGGACAATGTCGTCCCCGGTTCTTTCGCCGACTTCCTGATTCAGGACGGCCTTACACCAGCGACTGAAACCGCTCCGGAATCCTGACCACCCATTTCAGCCCCAGCATGCCCGGTTTATTCCAGGCATAAGGCGGGCGCAGAAGCGCCTGAAGACGGCGTGCGATTCGTGTCCACTTGTCAAAATCGCGCGCAGGCAGCGAGGACACCAGCCGGATGGTCCGGGAGCGTTTCCGCATGTGCTTTCCCCAGCCTTGGTCCAGCCGGTCCTTGTCCCGGAAGCGGTCTTCCAGGCGTTTGAGGTCGAAGTAGCCAAAGTGGAGAAGGTATAAGTCCTTTGCAATATGGAAGTTATGTCCTTTGATCCGGTGGAATCCACTGCCCCAGCGCAGCGGCTGCGCCAGGATGGAAGGCTTGGTATAGCGGGTTCCGATCTGGGCATAGTGGCGCTGCTGGAGGAACGGACGGTCCTCGGTGATGTCGGCCTCTTCTCCCAGTTTCTGGCCAAAGTCCAGGCCCAGGGCCGACAGGGACCCTTTTACCTTCACCCGGCTCAGATACTCGGGCAGGCTCAGGCCCAGGGCCGGGTCCACGACGATGAACTCGTCGGCGTCCACTCCGATGACAAGGTCGTATCCGTCGGCCATCAGGCGGGCGGCCTTCTCCGACAGGAAGGACAGGCGTCCCTTTTCCGCCGCAACAACCTGGTTTCCAATCTTTTCCACAGCCTGCGCATGGGTTCCTTCGCAATAGTCCCCCACTGTCTGGTCCAGTCCGTCCAGGTAAATGTACAGATTCTCCCGGCCCAGCTGGCTGCCATAATAGGCAACCCATTTGCGCAGGTAGAAGTCGTCGTTTCTTGCCATCGTGATGGCGGCAATCTTTTTCATAGGCACATCAGTTCGCGGCGGGTTCAGCCGTCATTTCATTGTGGATCATGCGGTAATTGTACTGCTGGATGACCGCCTTCAGGCGCGCTTCCATCGGAGCGGCAATCTCCGGATGGCTTTCCAGGAGATTCTCTTCCAGCAGATGGTCCTGCTCAAAAGCATACAGGCCGATGCTCTTTTCCCCGTCAAACTGCAGCTGCCATCCCTTCGTGTAGTAGCAGTATCGGGTCCCGTGGGCGTGGAACGCATAGGTTTCGTCCTCCGGCGTGGTGAGCAGGTCGCAGCCGAAACTCAGATAAGGCTTGTCGTATCCCAGATAGGAAAGGACCGTGGGTTTGATATCCATCTGCATGGCCAGTCCCTCCCGAACCCCTTTGGGAAGGGAACCGTCCGGGGTGAAAAACACAATGGGGACGGAGAAGAGTCCGCTCGCGGTCCGGTATTCCGGGACTGCGCTGGCATTGGTATGGTCGCCGGTAAGGACAAACAGCGTATTGTTGTACCAGGGCTCCTTGGAGGCCGACTCGAAGAACCGGCGGAGGGCCAGGTCGGAATACGAGACAGCCCGGTGGATGGGCAGTTCCGTCTCCGGAAGCAGCGTCTCATACTTCTGCGGAATCCGGTACGGATGGTGGGAGGAAAGGGTGAACACCGTGGCCAGGAAAGGCTCCGGCATGGCGTCGATGCCGCGTTTGAAGTACTGGAGGAACGGTTCGTCCCAGATGCCCCAGGTGCCGTCAAAGTCCGACTCGTCGGCATAGGATTCCCGGCTGTATTCGGCCTGGAAGCCGCTCTGGTGGGCAAATCCGGCCAGCGCCAGGGACTGCCTCTGCGCACCATGGTAAAACGCCGTGGCATAGCCTTCACCCGCCAATTCGGCGGCAAGACCGCGGACACGGTTGCCGGAGTACGGCGACAGGACGAACGACTCCTGCATGGCCGGGATGCCGCAAAGGACGGACGGCTGGGCGTCGATACTCATCCGCCCGCTGGAAAAACTGTAACGGAAAACCATCGACTCCTGCATCAGGGAGTCCAGGAAGGGCATATGCCCCGGCTGCGGCATCCCCTGAAGGGCCGACTGATACGCACTGTAAGACGTGGAGAAACTCTCCAGAATCAGGATTACCACGTTTTTCCGCGTCATGGAATCCCGCGGAGCGGGTACATGCACGGGATTGAACACCGCCTCCAGGGATTCCCGGTCGGGATACCAGTTCTTTTCTGTATAGGGCGCCGCATCGATCGTGCGGAGCATGCTGAAAGGCGTATTGAGCACAATCCCCGCCTCTTCCGGATGCTCAATATACAGGCTGGCGTCATTGATGCCGATCGGCCGCACGGTAACGCCGAAGCCGCCCCGAAGCCCGCCAACCAGCGGATACAGGACTGCCGCAAGGATGGCGACATGAATCAGATAATCCGTCCACCTGTACGGGGCCGACATGGCCTTGGGCTCACGGTAGGCCTTGATCAGAAGGACAAGGATTCCCAGCCCCAGCAGTACCAGGTACCAATGCACCAGAGCTTCGTGAAGGAAAATGCCCGCGAGGTTATTATCCCCCTCGAACTCCCGGAAGATATTCCAGGTCGTGCGGGCGCCCGTGAAGGGGAAGTAGACCGTGTCGCACAGATTGACCACGGCGGCCAGGAAATTGGGGATGACAAACAGCCACCGGGTCAGCTTCCTGTAAAACCGGTTTTCCCGAAGCCGGAGCGGAAGGAGCGCCAGGAGCAGGTACGGAAGATTCAGATACAGGACGGCCGACAGGTCAAAGCGGAGACCGCCCCTGAAAAGACGGAGCAGGCGGTCGGAGGGAAGTTCCGGATACAGGTCCCGGTTCACCAGGTAGAAGACCAGCCGGCACAGCGAAAACACCGCCATGGCCAGCAAAAGATTCCACAGGGCTGCGCCCAGATAGGCGCCCCGGCTGCGGGATATCGTATCGCTACTTCCCATTTCTCAAGTATTTAGCCGTAAACGTATCGCCCTTGGCGGCCAGGTCCTCCGGAGTGCCGGCAAAGACCACCTCGCCGCCTCTGTCTCCGGCGTCCGGTCCCAGGTCGATCACCCAGTCGGCGCTGCGGATGACATCCAGGTTGTGCTCCACCACGATGACGGTATGCCCCTTTGCAATCAGGACGTCAAAGGCTTTCAGAAGCTTCTCCACATCGTAGAAATGAAGGCCGGTGGTAGGCTCGTCAAAGAGGAAGAGGATTTTCTCCCTGCCGCCGCTCCCGAGGGACAGGAAATAAGCGAGTTTGATGCGCTGGCTCTCGCCGCCGGAAAGCGTGCTGGAAGGCTGTCCCAGCTTGATATACCCGAGGCCGACATCCACCAGGGGCTGCAATTTGGCGGCAATCCCCCGGGCGATGTCCTCTTTCTGGGCGCCGAAGAAAGCCATCGCCTCCTCCACGCTCATATTCAGGATATCGTCCACATTCTTTCCCTGGTAGCGGACTTCCAGGATCTCCGGCTTGAAGCGTTTGCCGCCGCAGGATTCGCAGACCATGGTGACGTCGGCCATGAACTGCATGCCGATCTTTACGAATCCGTCTCCCTGGCATTCGGGGCACCGGCCGCCTTCCTGGTTGAACGAGAAGAACGACGGCGTGAACCCGTTGATGCGGGCGAACTGCTGGTCGCTCAGGAGTTTGCGGATGTCGTCGTAAATTTTCAGATAAGTGACGGCATTGGAGCGGGAACTCTTGCCGATGGGGTTCTGGTCCACATATTCGACGCGCGTGATACGGGAAAGGTCCCCTCCCAGGCCTTTGAAGGTACCCGGCATGTCTCCCGTCTCATTGATACGCCGATGGAGGGCCGGATAGAGGATATCCCCGACCAGCGAGCTCTTTCCGCTGCCGGAGACGCCGCTCACCACCGTGAAGGCGTTCAGCGGGAAACGCACATCGATGTCTTTCAGGTTGTTCTGCATGGCCCCCTCCACAGTAATGGAATAGTGCCAGGGATTCTTCTCCCGGACATAGGGCTTGCGGATGCCGGTGAGGTACTGCAGGGTCAGCGACGGCCGGTCGGATCCGGCCATGATGGCGTCATACCCGGCCTGACCGGGTTTCAGCTGCTCCAAACTGCCCTGGAACACCACTTCTCCCCCGCCGACGCCGGCTTTCGGCCCCAGATCCAGGAGGCAGTCGGCCGCCCGGATAATCTCGGGGTCATGCTCCACGACGACAACCGTATTGCCGATGTCCCGCAGGCGTTTGAGCACCGCAATCAGCCGGTCCGTATCCCGGGGATGCAGGCCGATGGAAGGCTCGTCCAGGATGTACATAGAACCGACCAGCGAGCTGCCGAGGGCGGTGACCAGGTTCACCCGCTGGCTTTCGCCGCCGGAAAGCGTGTTCATTGTGCGGCTGAGCGTCAGATACCCGAGACCCACATCCTGGATGCACTCCAGGCGGTAGATGATTTCCTCGATGGCTTTTCCGGCCACCCCGCGTTCATATTCAGACAAGGTCACTTCCTTGAACCAGCCAAGCAGTTTCTCCACCGTCATGGACAGCAGGTCGTGGATGGTCTTTCCGCCCACTTTCACATACAGGGCTTCCGGACGCAGGCGGCTGCCGCCGCACGCGTGACAAGTCGTGCGGCCGCTGTAGCGGCTCAGCATGTACTTGTACTGGATCTTGTAGCGGTTGCTCTCCACCCACTCGAAGAATTCGTTGATGCCGCAAATGGTGGTTTCGTCCGGAAAGTTGCTCCGGGCCTCCCAGAGGGTCTTTTTCTGCTCCTCCGTCAGTTTGCAGTACGGCTCGAAGATGGGGATGCCGTATTTGTCGGCATTGTTGATGACGAGGTCCTTGAACCAGCTCATCTTTTCGCCCCGCCAGCAGGCGATGGCGCCGTCGTAGATGCTCTTGGTCTTGTCCGGGACCACCAGGTCCTCACTGATGCCCACGATCTTTCCCAGTCCGCCGCATACCGGGCATGCGCCCAGCGGGCTGTTGAAGGAGAACAGGTATTCGTCCGGCTGACGGAAGGTAAGGCCGTCCTTTTCGAAGCGGGAACAGAAACGCACGGTCGCGCAAGCCTTCCCCTTGTCATCCTTCGCTTCAAGGTCGTACAGGGCCATGTCGCCGCCGCCTTTGTCGAAGGCGGTCTGGACGGAGGCGTTCAGACGGGTGCGCATGTCCGCATCCAGGGTTCCGGAAGTCTTGACACGGTCGACAAGGAGCCAGAGATTCCCCGGGTAGTTCCCGTCCATCCGGAGCACGTCCTCGATCTGGAGGATGGCACCGTCGGCCTCATTGAACAGGCGGCCGAATCCTTCTTCCTTGAGGCTCAGCATCAGTTCCACCCGGTCGGTGCGGGATTCCCAGTGAAGGTCGGA
>OCVV011342914.1_pt1 | contig 22850 bp, 32 predicted proteins | sample 1539721 | NCBI WGS metagenome assembly OCVV01 (sample SAMN02144230, study PRJEB22623) | gut metagenome | biome: sheep rumen | host: Ovis aries | place: New Zealand
GGGCGGACCGGGAGAAGCTGACGCAGGCGCTCCGGAACGCGCCGCCGGCGGACGGCACGGAGCGGGTGCTGCAGATGATCGAGGAGATCCAGCAAAAATAAGCAAAAACATTTCTTCCGTGAATCAATGGCAAAGCGGCGGAGGCGCCGGGTTTTCCGGCCGCCTCCGCCGCTTTGCGTGAGGAAATCAAATGAATTATGCCCTCCCAGATAGGTTCCCGATTTTCCGCCCCAGACGGCGCTGAGGGTTTCCTTCGGCAGCCCGGTATCCACCAGGATGAAGTCATCCCCGGTGTCGATCACATAGTTCTGCAGAGAGCCGCGGTAACGGACGTTGTTGTCATAATGCTCGGCGCCGTCTTCCCCGCCGCACGTCATCCCCTGGGCATAAAAGCCCTTTTCAAAATACTTTACGGCGTTGATGATCATGAAACCAACGCTCCTTTTTGCATGGTACTTAATGTTTTTCGTTTTGGGGAGAAATACAGTGCTATATCTTTCATTTCTAATCCTGTTTTTCTGATATGCACTGCTTTATCCTATAACCGTACCGAATGACCGGTACATACGAAACGACAAAACGGAGGAAAGAAAAATGCTGCGTCTGCTTGGTATCCTGACCCTGGGGAACATGATCTTTGGTGGCCATCGCTGCCATTGCCATCATCATCGCTATGGCGGACTGGGCAGAGGCCTTCTGCTCGGTGCGCTGATCGGACTGTTTGCAAGTCGTGCGAATCAGAATCGTACAGAAGAGTATGAAGGAGAGAACTACAATGGATAAGAAACTGTACAACACGTGGATGACAATCACTGCTCTGGTGTCGGGCATCATTGGTCTTGCTTTTATTTTGGTATCGATTTTTGATCCTGGGGCAGGAAGCTCCGTGCTTATCATAGGGTTGCTGTTTGTTGTAGTTGGAAACCTTTTTAATGTGATTCGGATGCAACAGAACAGGAAGAACCAGGAGGGATAATCTGTGTTTGAGTATAGGGTTGAAGTTTATGCTGTTCGTCAGGCTGAAGCTGAAATGAACCGTATGGCTGCTGATGGCTGGCGTGTTGTTGCAGTTTCACCCAATATTGCTATGAGTCATGGATTGGTAGTGACTTTCGAACGGCAGAAATGACCAGCACCCGTAATAACAGAAGAGGGGACAGACTTTCATATATTGGGGGCAGGAGCCATTTCCCGCTCCCGCCTTTATTTTGTAAGGAGTTATGAAGCAATCCATGGGACCGCTTTTTTGTTTTTGGGACAGATAATGTAAACACTGTCGAAACAGGAAACGCTTGACTTTACTTGCTTTCCGTAGTATAGTGAGCGCAATCTTTTTCGGAAAGGAGCTCTTCTCATGAACCGGTTCGAATTTGTTGCCGTACTGCCCGCGAACACTGTGGAACATGTCCGCACTATCGTCGTATCCGATTGCCGGAAGTTCAGAGAAGAGTAGTTGGTATATCCATATCAATCAACCAGCCGCTTATCTCTGACAGATAAGCGGTTTTTTGATAAACGCAGCTGGACAAAGGAGGTGTCTCCGCTTATGCCGGTGAATTCCGGAAAAGAATGGACGTTCAATACCGTAGCGGATACGTATGAAAAGATCCGGCCCGGTTATCCGGACGAATTGTATCAGGCGCTGTTTGCTTATGCGCCGCTGGATGATTCCCGCAGCGCTCTGGAAATCGGCATCGGCGGAGGCCAGGCAGCACTGCCCGTCCTGAAAACAGGATGCAAACTGACCGCGGTGGAATACGGTGATCAGCTTGCGCAGCTGTGTCGGGAAAAGTTCAATGATTATCCCCGTTTCTCTGTAATCACCGGTAAATTTGAAGACGCCGCCCTTCCGGATGATGCTTTTGATCTGGTTTACGCTGCGTCCGCGTTTCACTGGGTGCCTGAAGAGGTCGGGTACCCGAAGGTTCTCCGGATCCTGAAATCAGGAGGAGCCTTTGCCCGGTTTGCCAATCATCCGTACCGGGCCGGGGACAACCCGGAGCTTTTTGAAGCGATCAACCGCGTCTACGCGGAACACTATTATACGTACTACACCCATAAGAAGCAGCCGGATCAATACCCGATATATTCAGAAGAACAGGCCGCGGAACGGGCACGGATCGCGGACAGATACGGTTTCCGCGAAACCCGGTATGAACTGTTCCGCAGGGTTCGGGTCCTGACCGCTGCCGAATACAGGATGCTGATCGGAACGTACTCCGATCATATCGACATGGCGGAGAATATCCGGGAACGCTTCTTCGATTCGCTTGAGGATACGATTGTTCGGTATGGCGGAACCATCTCCATCTATGATACGATCGATATGCAGCTTGCGAGGAAACCGTAACACAGAGAAAGGAGGCCTGGGAAGATGGATAAAAACTGGTCCGAAATGAATAAAGAGATGCAGGCGTTGCTCTCAAAGGAAGTAACCTTTGCGGACGCTGTCGGGAAACTGATTCAGCTGAGGAACAGCCTGTTTGAACAGATTACGCAAATCGTGAATGTCTATCCGCAGGAGGCGTTCTCCCGGATGCCCTTCGCAGGCGCGGAAGGCTATCATTCCAAGACGCTGGCTTATTCCATCTGGCATATTTTCCGGATTGAAGATATTGTGGCGCATGAGATGATCGCGGAGGATCAGCAGATCCTGTTTGCGCAGGGATTCGACCGTTCCGTTGGTTCCCCGATCATCACAACGGGCAACGAACTGGCCGGGGATGAAATCGCGGCGTTTTCCGGGAAACTGGACATCCGGGAACTGTACCGGTACGCGCTGGAAGTAAAGCAGTCCACCGAGCAGATTCTGCTGCGCCTTTCCTGGTCTGATCTGAAGCGGAAGTTCGGGGAAGAAATGGTCGGAAAACTGAAGCGTTCCGGCTGCGTCAGCGAGGATGAGAACGCTGCCTGGCTGATTGATTACTGGTGCGGAAAGGATGTCCGGGGGCTGATCAAAATGCCTTTCAGCAGGCACTGGATCATGCATATCGAGGCGATGCAGCGGATCAAAAACCGGCTGTGCAAACTGGCGAGAAAGGGCGTGGATCCCGTCGCTTACTGCGGCCTCTCCTGCAGCCATTGTTTCCTGGGAGAGTGGTGCGGATCCTGCAGGACAGCGTATAACACCTGCTCGTTCGCCACTGTCTCACCGGACGGGATCTGCCCCAATGTAAAGTGCTGTATGGAAAAAGGGATAGACGGCTGCTATGAATGCGACGGCCTGGAGGCCTGTGAAAAAGGCTTCTATATCCCGTCGAACGACGGCGAGAACGCGGCGAAGGCCCAGGCGCTTTATATCCGGAAGCACGGAAAAAAGGAATTCCTGAAGGTGCATGACCGGCTTCATGAAAAATATGATTTTTCGAAGACCCAGGAGATCCTGGGACAGGATTACAGGGATGGATTACGGATTCTGGAAGAAACCTGACGAATTTGCAGGAGGACAGTATGATTGATCTGTTGAAGGACAAAAAAGTGATCTTCTTTGACGTGGGATATACGCTGGACGCCCCCGCGTCAGGAGACTGGATGTTCACCCGTCAGTTCCTTGAACTGGCCGGTGATAAGCTGAAAAAGAAAAGCAAGGAAGAAATCAGCAAAGCGTTCGACGCGGGACTGCGGTATCTGGCCGGAAACCATCTGGTTACAACGGTTGATGCGGAAATCCGGCAGTTCTATGAGTACTATTCCGTCATTTCCGATCAGCTGAATCTCGGCCTGTCTGAAGAAGAGCGGGACCGGATTGCCCGGGACCGTGCCTGCAACATGAAAAACTATATCCCCTACCCCGGAATGGCGGATGTGCTGAGTGCGCTCAGCAAAACGCATAAACTCGGGATCATCTCCGACACCTGGCCGAGCATTGAACAGCAGCTGGAATACATCGGTGCTGCGCCTTACCTGTCCTTTACCACCTTCAGCTGTTTTGTCGGAACCTTCAAGCCTGACAGGCGCATGTACCTTGACGCGCTGAACAAGTGCGGCGCGCCGGCGCGGGAAACCGTGTTCATTGACGACAGCGTCCGCAACCTGGACGGCGCGGCTGCAATGGGTATTACACCGATCCTGATTGCCGCCAATCCGGCGTCGGACGTGGAAACATCCTATCTGAAGATTAAAGACTTGATGGAACTGATCCGGTGAAACAGTACGGAACGGAGGCGGTATCTTTGGAGATCTGGGATTTGTATGATGAACAGGGAAATAATACCGGGGAGACCTGGGAACGCTCCCGGGCTCAGGAGATTCCCGAAAGAAGATACCATATTGTCTGCGATGTGCTCATCCGCCATCGTGACGGAAGCTTTCTCCTGACCCTTCGGGATCCACGGAAAGAAATGTATCCCGGCTGCTGGGAAGCCAGCGCCGGCGGTTCCGCGCTGGCCGGTGAGACGCCGGAAGAAGGCGCCCGGCGGGAAATGCTGGAAGAAACCGGCCTGCAGCCGGAGAAACTGGAGCTGATCAGCGTTACCCGGAAACCGGAAACCCGGTCGGCGGTTTATGCTTTCATTGCGATGGTGGATTGTTTAAAAGACGCTGTACGGCTTCAGGAGGGAGAAACCGTTGATTACCAATGGATAGAACCTTCTGCTTTCCTTCACCTGCTCCGGGAGGAACCGGTGCTGGCAATCCAGTATCCGCGGTATAAGCCGTATCTTGATCAATTGGATATCATCTGAAAGCAGCGGATGCAATCTCCCGGTGACGCAGGAAATGCTGTTTGAATACGATAAGGATTTCAGAGATTGAGGGGAAAACATGGAACGGTTCTGTTTTGAAGTGCCCGGCATCGCCAGGAAAGATGACGCGATCGCATATATTCAGGAATTCTATGAATATGGATCGGATATCAACGTCGGAAAGGCTCTGGCTGAACACCCTGAGTATATGGATATGACGTTCTGATAAGCGTTTTTGATTCCATTGCAAGGAGCGGTAAAGGATGGCGGAACAGTTTCTGACGCTGATGGCGGATCTGGACGAGGAAGCGCAGGAGCGCATGTCCGGATGGTATCATTCCCTGCGGAAGGCAGGATTTACAGGAGTTCAGACTCCGGGGCTACCCTATCATATCAGCCTGTCAGCCTTTCCCCTGGAGCAGGAGAAAGAAGCCGCTGAGATCGCCCGGAAAGCCGCGGCGGAATTTGCGCCCGTGCCGGTTCATCTCAGCCATATCGGCCTGTTTGCCGGAGGAAAGGTCCTCTTTGCCGGCCCGGAAAAGAGCGCGGAGATGTCCGCGCTTCAGGAGGCCTGCCGGTCGAACGCGCCGCAGCAGTATCCGTGGACGCCGCACGCCACCATTCTGATTGACGAACCGGAAACAGTTCATGCGGCAATACCGGTTTTCGTGAAATCCTTTGTTCCGTTTATGGCCCGGATCGTCCGGCTGCATTTGTGCGCGTTCTGGCCGATGCGTGAAATCGGCTCATTTACGCTGGAAGGGAAAAGATGAGGATATGAAGTACAGCAAAACAGTCACCCTGAAAGACGGCAGGACCTGCATCGTGCGGAGCGGAACGCCGCAGGACGTATGGAACAATTTTGTTCTCACCCATGGTGAAACAGAATTCCTGACAACCTATCCTGAAGAAGTCACTTACACCCTGGAACAGGAGGAAGCGTACCTGAAGCAGAAGGAAGAAAGCGACCGGGACGCGGCGCTGCTGGCGGAGGTCGACGGGAAGATCGCCGGCACGGCAGGGATAGACTGTATCAATGCGGCGGAAAAAACAAGGCACAGGGCCTCTTTCGGCATCAGCATCGCGAAAGCCTGGTGGGGCCTCGGGATCGGACGAGCCCTGACAGAGGCCTGTATCGAATGCGCAAGGACGGCAGGATATCTTCAGCTGGAGCTGGAGGTCGTCGCGGATAACCGCAGGGCGGCGGAACTGTACAAAAGTGTCGGATTCATTGAGTATGGCAGGAATCCCAAAGGATTCCGTTCACGGAACAGCGGCTGGCAGGAGAATGTGCTCATGCGGCTGGAATTATAAGGAGGCAACCGGGCATGAACAAGCTGATTATTAAGCATAATGAACTGACCGCAGAGGAGTTTATCCTCCTGTGGGAAGCAGTGCACTGGGGCCCTGGCCCTTCCTTGGAGCAGACACGGCTCGCGATGGAACACACTTTGTTCAGGGTGTCCGTTTTTGATGAAGATCAGATTGTTGCGATGGCCAGAGTAATCGGAGATATGGGCCTGGATTATTACATCAAAGACGTGATTGTCAGGCCGGAGTACCAGAAAAAAGGAATCGGACGCCTGCTGATCAATGAGATTCTACAATTCATCAATGATCATGGCGTGGAAGGAACCGAAATCTTTGTGGAGCTTTGCGCCATGCCGGACAAAATCCCGTTTTATGAAAAGTTCGGATTCAGTGCTAATGAAGCACAGCGGCTGCGGCTGTTCCACAGGGTTGAAAGCGGAGTGATTCAGGAGGCTAACTAATGCAGAAAACGATAAAAGCGATGGAAACAAAATACCTTCAGCCATCGCTGAAAATGATCGAGGATGTGTTCACCAAATGGGACAGTCCAGAAGAAGGAAAAGTGGTCCGTTCTCTTGTGGAGGAGATCCGGTCGAAGAAATATTACCTGCCGGAACTGGAACTGATTATGGTGAATGAGGATGATCTGATCCTCGGTTACGTGATGTTCTCCCGGTTTCATATCGAGGGACGATATGAAGATGAACTGCTGATACTGACTCTGGTTGCGGTCCGGACGGAGTATCAGCGTCAGCATATCTCAAAGGAATTGATTGAATACGGCTTTGAACAGGCCGCTGCCCTTGGGTATAAAGCCGTGCTGGTTGAAGGAAATCCGAAGAATTACAATCCGAGAGGATTTGTGACTTCAGCCGATTATGGAATCGTCGCCGGGCCGGATATCCATCTTCCGCATGTTTCCTGCCTGATGATTAAAGAGTTAGTCAAAGGCGCTCTGGATCACATTCACGGTGAAGTTGATTATTCGTTTTACAGTGTATTACGCGAAGGGTAACAGGAAACGTTCAGTCTGATCATTGGGGAGGTGATGATATTCACAACAAACTCCCGTAAGTCGGGATATCGCTAAATCGGAATGTATGGAGGAAGTCTGATTATGGAGTGTGAATATACTGTATGAAGGTATTTGTTGTTTATTGCCATCCGTCAGATGATTCTTTTACGAAGCATATGTGCGATGCATTTATCAAAGGCATCGTGGATTCCGGGAATGAGTATATTCTGTCGGATCTTTACAAGATGGGTTTTGATCCGACAATGACTGAACAAGAATACCTCAGGGATGCATATTACAGGAACACACCGGATATTGCCAGTGACGTGCTTGCCGAGCAGCAGAAGATCAATTCAGTGGATGCAATCGCATTTATTTATCCGGTATTCTGGACAGAAGCTCCGGCGAAGCTGGTAGGCTGGTTTGACAGGGTATGGTCTTATGGATTCGCATACGGAGAAAAGGCCATGAAAGAACTTGACAAAGCAATCGTTCTCTGTTCCGCAGGCAATCCGATTGAACGGCTCGAACAGTTCGGGCTCCTGGACAGTATGAAAAAAGTAATGCTGGGCGACAGACTGTTCGGACGAGCCCGGAAAATGGAATTCATGATTTTTGATAATACGTCCAGGGAAAATGAACTACGTGAAAAAAACTGGGATATGAATCTTCAAAAAGCATATGAGAAAGGATACTCTTTCTTTGATCAGGGAGAAAACCCTGAAGCCTGAACAAAGGATTAAGCGGAGGCTATTTATTTCATGAAACTTGATTTCAGACAGGCGATAATGGATGATGCCGGGCTTCTGGTCGATATCTATAACGCTTCTTTTTTCAGCGATTATCAGCGGTTCGGGACATGTCCGGGATATGGAAAGACCATCGAAATGATGGAAGAATCCATCCGTTTATATCCGAAGCATATCATCCTGTGTGACAACAGGCCTGTCGGCTGTATATCGTGCCATTCAAACGCTCCACAGGAATATGAAATCGGATGCCTGTGCGTTATCCCGGAGTATCAGGGAAAAGGAATAGGTACGCAGGCTGTTCAGTTTGTGAAGAACTATTATGATGACTGGAAGCGTTTAACGTTGGTAACGCCTTTGTACAAGCGTGAAAATGTCAGATTCTATACGGAGAAATGCGGGTTTCAGATCGCCGGCACAGAGAAAGACGGAAATGTTGAACTTGTAAGATTTTTGATGGAGAGATGAATAATCGGAGGAAAGCCATACCATGAAACTTGATCGGCTGATCGCCATTCTTTCCGTGCTGCTGAACCGGGAACAGATCACCGCGCCGGAGCTGGCGAAGCGTTTTGAAGTATCCCGCAGGACGATCAACCGGGATATCGAAGCGCTGAACCGCGCTGGTATCCCGGTCGTGACGCAGCAGGGCGCGGGCGGCGGGATCCGGATCATGGACGGATTCCGGATGGATCGCACAGCCCTGACGTCTGCCGATATGCAAGCGATCCTTGCAGGGCTCAGAAGCCTGGACAGCGTTAGTGGAACCAACCAGTACCGGCAGCTGATGGAAAAGATCAGTCCTGGTTCTTCAGATCTGCTTTCCGGGGATCAGTATATCATGATCGACCTTGCTTCCTGGCATAAGGCATCCCTGTCTGAAAAAATAGAATTGCTTCATGGAACAATCGAACTGCATCGATTGGTCTCTTTCCATTATTATTCTCCGAACGGGGAAAGCGACAGGACTGTAGAACCGTATCTGCTGGTTTTCCAATGGAGCAACTGGTATCTGTGGGCCTGGTGTCGGGAGAAAGACGCGCCTCGTCTTTTCAAACTGGATCGGATGGATTCCCTGCAAATCGGTGAATCTTTTTCGCCTCGGCAAATGGAGATGCCTGACCTTCTGAGTGACCGCGCCTTTCCGAACCGGTATCAGGTAGTTGTCCGGATCAATCCACAATACAAATGGCGGCTGGTGGAGGAATACGGTCCCGATTGCTATGATCTGACTCCGGAAGGTGACTGCCTGTTTTCTGCAGTGTTCGCGGATCGGGACTACCTGCTCAGTTGGGTCCTCTCTTTCGAAGGAGAAGCAGAGCTGCTGGAACCAACTGAATTACGTGATGAACTGTCACGGATCGGGGAAAAAATAAAACATCAACATCGTACATGACACAATGTTGTCATGTTTGCAGTGCTATCCTGTTCCTGAAAACGCAAAGGAGGATCAGACTGTGAAATATCCCTGGATCGATGAATACCTGATGGCCAAACGCAGCGTGACCAAAGACCTGCAGCCGGAATGGAACTGGATCAGATATCATATCGGCGGGAAAAAGTTTGCCGCTATCCTGCTGGATGACAGTAATCAGCCATATTATATCAATTTAAAACTGGAACCAATGGAAGGTGAACTGATGCGGCAACAGTATCCGGATATCATTCCCGGATACTACAGCAATAAGCAACACTGGAATTCCGTCAAACCTGACGGGGAGATTCCGGACGATCTGCTGAAGCACTGGCTGGACCGTTCCTACGAACTGGTTCTGAAGGGCTTTCCGAAACAGAAGCAACGGGAGATCCTGGGGTTGTCCGTCTGCGGGACAGACTGTTCCACCTGCCCGCTTCACGGCAGCGTATGTACCGGCTGCAACGAAGCCTGCGGAAAGGTGTTTCATGCAGACGGAAAAGCCTGTCCGATCTATGCCTGCTGTACCAATAAGCACCGTTTCACAAACTGTGCTTCCTGTGACCGGGTTCCCTGCGACATCTGGCAGGCGACCCGCGATCCGTCCATGACGGATGAGCAGTTCAAAAAGAGCATCGAGGATCGGGTTTCCGCATTGAAGAACTGTAGAGGAGGAAAGTGATGATTATTGATTTCAAGAAGGAATATAAGGAGTTCTATCTGCCTGACAAAAAGCCCGGTATCATCCTGGTTCCGAAAATGAACTATCTCGCTGTTCGCGGGCAAGGTAATCCCAACCAGGAAGACGGAGAGTACAAGCAGGTAATCGGGCTGCTCTATGGGATCGCATTCACTATTAAGATGAGCAAAAAGGGAGGCCGTCAGATTGATGGCTATTTCGATTATGTCGTTCCGCCACTGGAGGGCTTCTGGTGGCAACCGGGAGTCACAGGAATCAACTATGCTCATAAAGAGGATTTCCGGTGGATTTCCGTGATTCGCCTGCCGGATTTTGTGACAAAAGCGGATTTTAACTGGGCTGTTGATGAGGCAACAAAGAAAAAGAAAACAGATTTTTCCAAAGTTGAATACATAACTTATGATGAAGGCCTTTGCGTACAGTGCATGCATATCGGTTCCTACGATGATGAACCGAAGACAGTCGCATTGATGCATGAATATATGGAACAGCAAGGTTATGCGCTGGATATCACAGATCAGAGGCTTCACCATGAAATCTATCTGAGCGACGCCAGAAAAGTTGCTCCGGAGAAACTGAAAACGGTGATAAGACATCCAGTCAGGAAAGACTAATTACTCTGCTAATTGGGATGGTGTGTACTATGTCTGTTGCTTTTGCTGGTGAATCATATTGGACAGTTGGTTATCCGGATCTCTTTTTACGGTCTACACCTTCAACAGAATACCCTTATCTTGAACGAATGCCCTACGGATCTGAAGTGATTATGATTTCTGATGGCACTGACTGGGCGCTTGTTTACTACAACGGTCAATATGGATACTGTAAGCGAGAATATCTGCGTTGCGGAGTGCTTTCTCCATTCGCCGTTGTGGCGTCGAACGTGATCGCTCTGTGAAAAGATGATCGGAAAAATGTTCATCTGCCGCAGAACTGTCTGACACGGTAGTAGACCTCTCGATTTTCTACTACCATTTGACTACCGTTCATAGCCGCGATTTGCCGGATTGGCCCGGTTTTCCGGCAGAAATGGATTTCTTGCCTACTGCGCAAATCGAGGCAAAACGTCGCCTTGTGAGGCATTGAGATGCATGCCCTGATTGACCAGATGAAGAGAAATCCACAGCTGATCTTGAGATGATATTGGATCTTTTTTCTTTGCTCCAAGCAGTGATCCACTGCGTTACTGGATTATCAGGCGGGCGTCATCATACGAAGACGTCCGTTCTTTTGATTGCTGCGGAGAATAATTGAGAAAAACGATTTGATGAAAATTTATTTTTTAAGAAAAATGAGCAAAAGCCTCCTTTTGAGCCTCTTTATAATGTATTCGGATACGAAAGCGAGGACCCTGGATGATGGAATATGAGAAGGAGCAAGCCTTTATCAATGCGGTGCGTGGCCGACGAGAACAGATGTATCGCATAGCTTTAGGCTATCTCCGCAATTCTCAGGATGCGGAAGACGCAGTTTCTGACGCAGTGGAAGCGACATGGAAAAGCCTGAAACGCATTCGGAATGCAGACGCCTTACCGGCATACCTGATTCGATGCACGATCAACGCAGCCAGGTACCAACTCCGCAAAAGGCATAAGACGCAATCCGCTGAACAATTTTCAGAATTTCTTGCTGCGGGTGAATCAGGGGATCCGATCATTAATTATCTCTCGGGAATGAAAGAGAGAGATCAACTGCTTCTGATTCTGAAATACCAGGAAAACCTCCGCGAAAAAGAAATTGCGTCCATTCTTCATATTCCACGAGGAACGGTTTCATCCCGGATCATCACACTGTTGAAGCGAATTAAAGCAGAACTGCTTGAGGAGGAATCGGACAATGGTTGAGGAAAGAATGAAAACTGCCTTACAAAGCAAGTTACCAGAACCTCCTGATGGCTTTGGTGAACGTAATGACCAGCTGATTTCATCCCTGATGTCAGGGAGGGAAAAACAATATGCGTCCCGGGAAAAGCATCGTATTCTGGTACCGGCGATTGTAATTGCAATCATGATGATGCTGGGCATAGGAATTGCTGCTTCCAATGGACACTGGGGCGTGTTCAACTGGTTATCGGAAAATCGTTCACAGGAGATCAATACAGACCAACCTTTCATGATTGAAGGAGAAACACCTTTTTTACCGCCAGTCGATACGGATCACGTGACGATTACTGTCCGGGAAGCGCAGAGCGACGGGTATGGCCTGTATCTGTCGGTTGTATTTACGCCAAAGGAAAAAGATGCATTGGCATTTAACTGGGGAATCAATCCTTTTCAGGACGGACCGGAAATCGTTGGACTTGCTGCTGATTATAAGAACCAGACGCTTGCGGAATGGGCTGTCAATCATGGATACCATAAGCTGATCAGAGTGGCGCTGCTGTCAATACCCTATCCTTCCATTCCAAAGGAAATAAAAACCACTGATGAAATGGCTGCTTATCTTGAGGAGCAAGGGATTCCTTTCAGAAGAACGAAAGATGGGGCTATACAATACGATCATATCTCCAGCGGCCCGGAATTCGATTCCTATCTGAACAATAAAATGATGATTGAAGAAGACGGATCTACTCTTATTATGGTAGCCGGAGGCTGCTTAAGCGGCCAGGAGGATTACCAGATGAACTGGACAGCAGTCCCCTGCCTGATGCATGAAGACGGGACATGGGATACAAAGACTCCGGAATGGAAAATGGATGAGTGGAGACAAGGAACGATATCTGTTCACATCCCGGAAAGCACCCATAGCAAGCCTGTTATCCTTGCAAATTATGTGGGCACGATGAAATCCATGAATCGTGCGGAAGACGATGTGACGGTCAAAGTCCAGCTTATTCGGACAGAACTGAATGATTATTTTCAGATTCAATGTCCGGATCTGGAAAGATCATATCAATCACCATGGCTGTATCTGGAAGACGAAATAAGCAGTTTTGCCCGTTCCGGTATTCATTCGTATTCTGTCCAGGAGAAAGAAGGAATGCTTGTATTTACAACTGCTTCCCTGACTCCGGGAGAAATACCGGATAAGTTGATCATTCGCTGGTACGATTCTGGCTATGACGAAAAAACGGTCATTGAACGAGTTGACTGATTTTGTTGAACGCTATGGGCCACAGCGACATCAGTGTGACGATGAACACCTACACACATCTTGGGCTGGAAGATGCTGCTGAAGAAATGAAACGGCTTGGTGAGATTGAAAACGCGAGGATGGAACAGGAGAAGATGGACAGGCCGGAGGATGACGATGAAGCCGGAGGAACTACTGCAGTGGTATAAAGAAGGCGGGGCGCTTCACTATGACTGTGAAGCGCCTCTTTTTTCGTTTTTGGCAAACGCAACACTTACTCTGTTTCTTCTGGCCTTCAGTGCTCGCTTTTTCCATTGTCAAACGTCTGGAATACAGGTAAAATAAGGATTAGACCATTCGCTTTGCTTGTGTGAAGCGGACATGGCACTATGTGTTCATTTTCCTTCATATGTCATGGAAACAGTCGGTGACCGAACGTATATCGCAGCGTTGTCGGGCAAAACGCGGCAGTTGAGCAGGAAGCTGACTACCGTTTTACTACCACTGGGCAGAGTTAATTAGAAGAATGTACGGAACTGGGAAAATGTACTACCATTCTACTACTGCAGGTGATTGAAATGCTTATGTAACAACGTGTTCAGAGGTTCGGATTTACAAGGATAAATGGATCGGGAAAGCATGCTGTTAAGATGTACGCCCGCGATTGCAGCTGTAAGGATTATCACAGGCTTGGCGAATGCATATGGATGCGGATTTTACTACTATTCTAAGGCAGATGATATTTTAAACCCGATTCTTCGAGAACGAGTTAGAACGTTAAAGGAAACGGAAAGGGGTCGAGAAGAAGTGTGCAAGATTATGGAGAACCGAATCACGGAGGAAAAAATTGAACTTGCAAAGAATGCAATAAAATCAGGAGAACTGACGCTTGAACAAATTGCAAAAGTGCTGGATTTGAGCCTTCCCATTGTGGAGGAACTCGCTCGTACTCAGGCAGTGGGTGCCGAAAGGTTTTCCCTTTGTTATTGAGACAGCGCAAGGCCACGCATGTTTGGTCAGACAAAGATTACTGACTGCAAAAGCGACACGTAGCTCGGCAATGCCGGGCTCTTTTTCATGCACCCGGAAACTTGACTTCTCGCGGGATCAGACCCAAATGATTTACAACTCGTTTACATCTGTCGCCTACCAATCACCAGATGCCCATGGTATACTGATAAGGGTGATTTTACTATGCGCGAACGTATTCTGATCGTGGAGGATGATCCGGCAATTTCCAAACTGATCGACACGAATTTGGCTTTGTCGGGATACCAGACGGTCTGCGCCATGGATGGAAAGCAGGCCGTAGATGCGATACAGGCGAAGGCATTTGATCTGGCACTTTGCGATATTATGCTGCCCGAGCTGGATGGCTTTGAGCTGCTGCCGTACATGAAAGGAAAAGGCATCCCTGTGATCTATGTATCTGCCAAAGCGGACGTACAAAGCCGAGTTCAGGGGTTGCGCCTCGGAGCAGAGGATTATCTGATCAAGCCTTTCGATATACTGGAACTGCTGGTACGGATGGAAAAGGTACTGGCGAGGACGGACAGGCATCCGAAACTGCTGGCTTACAAGGATATCTCAGTAGATGAAGAAAGCCATGCGGTGACAAAAAACGGAGAAACTGTTTCTCTCAAACACCTGGAATATGAATTGTTACTTACCTTCCTGCGGTATCCCGGTATGGTAATGACGCGGGAAGATTTGCTTCATCAGGTGTGGGGTGATGAGTATATCGGAGAAACACGTACCGTGGATGTGCATGTAGCAGCCCTGCGCCGGAAGCTGGATTTGAACAAGGAGCTGGCGACCGTGTACAAAATCGGCTATCGCCTGGAGGTGTTGCCATGAAGCTATGGCTCAAGCAAACCCTCATCACCCTGGCGGTGATCCTGCTGTCGGTCAGCCTATGCCTTTATTTCTTCGTGACGAAGGAAACAGACGGGCTGATTCAGCAGGCATTCCAGAACGGCGAGAGGGACACGGCGGTTTTCTGCGACCATTTATCCACGCTGGATCGCACATCCACCACTTCCTATGACACGGACGGCATCGCCCGGCAATCCCTGATCCAGTATACTTTTTCCACCTATGCCCATTTGCTGCAAACGGGGGATTGTGCCTGGTCGCTGGTGATGGATGGCCGGTATTTTTATAATACGGCGGTCTACGATCCGCTGGCTGTGCTGCCCGTGGGATCGAACGTGACCACCGCCGGCCGCATCATTCAAAAAGATGGAGTACACCTGTTGATTTCCGCACAAAACATGATGGTGCTGCAAACGCCGGTTACGGTCTATCGCTCGGCGAGCATCGAAGAAACCTATCAGCATATCGACGATCTGACCCGCATGGCACAGTTCTCCCTGTTGGGGTGCCTTGTGCTGTGCGGCGTTTTGCTGCCGCTGATCCTACGGAAAACACTCCATCCCCTGCGAAAACTGACACAAATCTCAGAAAGAATTGCGGGAGGAGAATATGCCCTGCGCTCCGATCTTCAAACCGCCGATGAAGTGGGTGAGCTGTCCCGCTCCTTTGACCACATGGCAGGCATCATTGAGCAGAAGATTTCCGATCTGGAGGATACTGCCCGGCGGCGGGAAATGCTGCTGGGGGCGTTGACCCACGAAATGAAAACCCCTATGACCGCCATCATCGGCTTTTCGGGAAGCCTGCTGTCCATGCCGCTGACGGAGGAAGGGCGTCTGGAGGCTGCCCATGAAATTCACGAGGCCGCAAAGCGAACTGAGCGCCTGAGCCAGAAAATGATGCAGCTGATCTCCATGCAGGAAAACCCGGTGGTGCTGAATAAGAACATGGATGCCCGGGAACTGATGGAGAAGGTCTGCGTCGCCATGGAACCGGCGGCAAAAGAAAAAGATATTGCTATCGAAATGGATGTTCATGTTGACACACTGACCGGTGACGCCGATCTGCTATTCAGCCTGCTGACCAACCTAACAGACAACGCCATTAAGGCCACCCCGGAACACACCGTCATTTGCTTGACTGCCAGCCGGGAAGGGAATCTGCAAGCGCTGTCCGTCATTGACCAGGGCAGCGGCATCCCGGCGGACAAGATCGCACTGGTCACAGAACCATTCTATCGAGTGGACAAAGCCCGCAGCCGCAAGCTGGGCGGAGCCGGGTTGGGATTGAGCCTTTGTCAGATGATCGCTCAGGCCCACGGCGGACGACTGAATATTCAGAGTGAAGTCGGGAAGGGAACAACCATTTCCATGATCTGGCCTGGGGAGGATCAGACAGATGAATAAGAAAAGCATGATTGCTGTTTTGCTGATCGTATTGCTGGCAGCGGTTTCTGTCTTTGGCCTGCCCTTCATGACGCACAAAATTGAACAGAACGCGGAATCCCTCACGCGTACGGTCACCGCCACACCGCAGCCGAATGACAATTCTAACAGCATGGATTTCATCGAAGCTCCATGATTTACAACTCGCTTACAACTTGCTTACAAGTCGATAACGACTTTTGGCCTGACCTTATGATACGCTGATGCCGGAGGTGAAGGACATGAAGAGAATCCTTTCGATTATTCTGACACTCAGCCTGCTGCTTCCCGGCATCGCCATGGCGGACGTGCAGTCAGAGGTCAGCGCGCCAGCCGCCTATCACGCCGTCTGGCAAAGCAGCACGGGAAAGACGATCATCACGGTGGAAGCCGCGGTGGAAGTTCCGAATGTTCAGCGGATGATGATTGTTCCAGCCAGCCAGCGGAAATTCACCATCGACGACATGCGCCGCGTGGCGGAAGCCTGCTTCGGGGATACGTCCTACGGCGCCTTGCCGGACAGCCTGGATACCTTTTGGCGGCGGGTCATCAACAGCGCCCCTTCCGACCCAACCTTCGGGACTGTATCCGCGCTGGAAGAAAACGCGGCCGGAAGAAAAGCGCTTCTTTGCTTCATCGAATACCATGACCCTGAAGGGAAGCTGTGGTATGGACAGATTCAATTTGAGGGCAGGGGCCTGGCCCGGTATCAGCTGATTGATCTGCCCACCGCTGGATCGGTCGATCCCGCCTGCCGGGAAAGGGCGGTGCAGATCATCCAAAGCATCGACGCGCAGTTCGGCCTGGCTTATGAAGGCCTGATCAAAGGGTATGCGTATGATGCGGCTGAAAGAGAAGGGCATGGCAGCATGTTCCTCTTTACGCGCACGGTGGAAGGCGTGACGGTCGCCTGGACCAACAGGGAATGCCAGGCCTACGACAATTTTCAGGATACCTACAATCGAAAAATCCCCTATGAGACGATAACCGTCATCATTGACCAGGACGACGGCGCGGTGTGGCTCCAGTGGAACGCGCCGCATACCATTGACATAGCTTCCGGCCAGGCGGCGGCGCTACTGCCCTTCGACCAGATCATGGCCGTCGCCACCCAACTGCTTCCGCTGAAATATCAGTATGGGGAAATAAACCTGGCTTACAGGAACCAGGAGGCCAACCGGCTTGCCGTTGGCCGCATCACACTCAGCTATTCCCGCGTGCAGGGCCGGAACAACCCTGCCGGTTTTTTGATGGTGCCCGTATGGGACTTCTTCAATGCCGAGGATCCGGCGGAATCCTTGCTGACCATCAACGCTGTGGATGGCACGGTCATTGACAGGGGATTCGGGTATTGAGGAGGTGTGCGCATGAAAAAAATATTTGCTTTTGTGATTGCGCTGATGCTGCTTTTCCCTGCTGCTTTAGCGGATACCATTCGTGAACAGGTAAACGCTCCTGCACACATCACCGACGTCTTCTATTCCAACACAGGGAAAACCACGGTTCAAATTGACGCGGATGTAACAGTTCCACAGGCAGACCGGGTTCCGATGTATCTCATAAGGCCCAGGCTGTTTGCCCCAGAAGAGATGACACGGGCAGCCAACATTCTCTTTGGCAGCCGGGAATGGACGGGTTCCACTGAATACTTCGTGCAAGCCCGCACCTTCTATGACGGCACCCAGAGCACACAGTACAGCACAAAGCTGTTTACCACCGAGCAAGGGGACGGCCTGTATTGGCCTGTGGGCGTTTCCGTGCTGAACGTTGAGGGGCAAACGCTCTCCAATGGCATGATGCAGCAGACCTTCCTGCGTTATTCCCGCTGGAATGAGGAATTGTTGGATGCATCCCTTCCCCATTATGATGTGGAGGGCGTGTCGCAGCTTGTTACGCCTGCGGATGGAAGGCAGCCAAACGGGTGCGGCATTTCCATGGAAGAAGCGAAGGAACAGGCGGAAGCAGTCGTTGCCCGGATCGCTCCGCATATGGTTTATGCAGGCCGCGGCATCAAGGCTGAAAATGCCAGGCAAGAGCTTCATCCCGGCCAGTACAGCACAGACATCGATTCTGCCGGTCTCCGGGAAGCTTGGGTGTTCTACTTTACACCCATGTACGACTTGCCCTGCAATTTTGCAGTGTCGGGGCTGGCTACCTATAACTATTCTGTAAGGTGTCGGGAAGAATCGCTCTGCATCATCATAGACGATGAAGGGGTGCAGGATCTGTACTGGTATCAGCCATACGACATTGTCGGCACGCTTCGGGAGGATTGTTCGCTGCTACCTTTTGATTCCGTGATGCAGGTGGCCGGGAGCATCCTGCCCCTGACATTGGCTTCCTATGAACGGGACGGTGACGGAGCCAGGGCAAGGGTTACGGACATTCGCTTGGGGTATCTGCGCGTGATGCGGCCCGATCAGCCGGATATGCTGACGCTGATTCCCGTTTGGGATTTCTATGGCACGGTCACCTTCAACGGCAGTTTTATTCAAAACTGGGCTTGTCATAGCTGGCTGACGATCAACGCCATTGATGGAACGGTGATCGATCGGCAGTACGGGTATTGAGGGGGTGTCGGTATGAAAAGAATGCTTATGATCGTGCTGATTTGCACTTTGCTTTGCCCCGCCGCGCTGGCGGACACCCTTCAGGAGCAGGTCAACGCGCCTGAACATATCAACGATGAATTCCAGAGTCCTTCCGGCAAGACGAGGGTTTATGTGGACGCGGATGTATTAGTGCCAGATGTGCCGTATCTGAGTGTCTACGGCGTGACGCCCCGGGTGTTCATCATGGAGGAGGCGGCCAAGGGCGTCGAGATGCACTTTGCTGACGGCGCCTGGATCGACGCCAATTCGGGCACGACCGAGCTGGTGATGGACCGACAAAGCGGTGACCGCGGCGTGGCCGGGGGCGTGACTGTGTTCCCCGTGACGGAGGACGGCGTTGACTCGCTGCATTGGCTGTACGCGGGCTACGAGCAAACCTCGGTGGCCGGAGCGGACTACTACACCTACAACATCTTCGAGATCTGCAATGAGCACGGCGGAAGAGGCGGTGATCCGGGCGACGAGGCAACGGCGCGGGCGGTGGCGGACGCCTTTGTCCAGGCATTGTGGCCGGACATGGTGTACTACGGCACCGATCCCAAACAGAGCGGACTGCCCAATCTCCTCTCCGGGCAGACCTGCTATCGGTTCCACTATGCCCGGCTGGTCGACGGCGTGCTGGTCACGCCCGTGTTTCAGGATGGCGCCTATGAAATGCTGCTGAACTGGGAAGGGCGTGTTTTCTCGCTACCGCTACCCTATGAAAAGCTGTATGTGGATGTGGACGAAGACGGGATCTTCGGCCTGCGGTATGAATATCCTATCAGCGAGCCCGTCCTGGAGACGGAGAACGTGACCCTCCTGTCCTTCTCCGAGATCTGGCAGATTGCGGAACAGGTTGCGCCTATGACCATCATGTACAACGAGCAGTACGAAGCTGTCGTGGACAACACTCTATTCATCGAACGGGTGGAACTGGGCTACATGTGCGTACCAAAAATGGATGAGCCCGGCCACTATCAGCTGATCCCGGTCTGGGATTTCTTCGGTCGGCGGATTTTGAACGATCAACTCTATGACCAGTATAACAATGCATTGCTGACAATTAACGCCATGGACGGTACGGTGATTGACCGGCAGTACGGATATTGAGGGAAAGACATGAGATCCATATTATACGATTTACGCCGCGCCATCGCGGGGCGTTGGTTCGTTGCGGCCTTGTTTGCCACCATCGTGGGGCTTTACCTCTCCATTGGACCTGCCACCTACAGCCTGATCGATTATCTGGAAAGCATTAAATGGCAGGAAGATAACTTCTGGTACTCACTGAGTGACTTGTTGATCCTGGGCATGCAAGGCGATTTCGGGGTACTGACCCTGCCCGCCCTTTCCGCTCTGCCCTTCGCGGCCGAGGCGCTGCATGAGATCAAAAGCGGAGCCATCCGCCCGGCTGTGTTTCGCACGGGAAGAACGGCCTGGATTATGGGAAAAGCCGCCGGCTGCACCCTCAGCGGGATGCTGCTGCAAGGTGCAGCAGTGGGACTGCTGTTCCTGATCCTGAACGGGCTCATGGTTGCCATGACTGGGCACGGCTTCCCTTGGGGTAAAGGAGAGGATTTCTGGCTTCTGCTGTTCAATCGGATGCTGTGCGGCGGAATATGGGCGGGTGTGGGCTGCGTGATTGCGTTGGCTACGGAAACGGCCTCCGCCGCCTATCTGGCCCCGCTGTGCCTGTGCTATGCGCTGATGATGATCGGCACTCGGTTCTTTCCGGATGCGGTGATGCTGAACCCCATGCGATGGGTGAACGGGAACGAATGGGTTCTCGTTGTATTGATTGTCGTTTCCGTCACCCTGCAAATAATCTTCCTGAATCGAGGTGTCAGGAAATATGCATAAAGTCCCGTCGCCTTTTGTCTGTGCAGGCTGGAACCTGTACAGCCTGCGGAAGAATCCCCGGTTTTATATGAGCCTGCTGCTGGGCTTCCTGCTTTGCTGGCTGCTGACGGACAAGACCATGGCCATCAGACGGACGTACCTGACCAATGTGCAGATCGTGGAGCCCTTCGTCTGGTGCTATGCCGATGGAGACAGCATCCTGTACGCTGCTCTTGTGATGATGCTGTTGCTCTCCGCCTTTCCCCGGATCGATACGCCCGCCAGTTACCTGATCTTCCGCACGACGAGGCTGAATTGGCTGATCGGGCAAATTATTACCGTGTTCGTCCTGACCTTCGGTTACTGCCTGATGATCCTGTTGGCTTCCATGGTAATGTGCATCGGCTGTAATGTGTTTACGGCCAACCATTGGAGCGAAACCGCCACCATGCTCTCCTTTTCGCCCGCCAGCTTTGAGGTGGCGCTCACCGTCATGCGCAAGACGGTGAAGCTCACCACCCCCTGGGGCTGCTGTTATCAGATTTTCGGGCTGCTGTTCCAGTATGTGCTGCTGCTTTCCATGATACAGCTGCTTTTTACGGTACTGAAAAGCAAAAAGGCGGGAATTATTGCCGCCCTGGTGCTGAACTTTGCCGGATTCGTGCTGACGCCGGACCGGTTTATGACCTGGCTGAACCTGCCTACGGAGATGCGGTATTACGCCAATCTGCTGTCAGCCTGGCTGTCGCCGCTGCAGCATGCTACCTATACCATGCACAATTTCGGCTATGATCTGCTGCCGCGCCTGCATGTTTCCTATCTGATCCTTGGCGGCGCAACTGTTCTTATGATCATGCTGTCGGTGTGGAGGATGCGTTTTTTCCAGTTCAGTTTCACAGGAGGTTTTTCAGATGAATGAGATCGTTGTGGATGTGCAGAATGTCAGTAAGGCCTTCGGGAATGAAACCGTTCTGAAGAATGTTTCCCTTCGCCTGGAACAGGGCAGGATTCACGGCATCATCGGGCGTAACGGCAGCGGAAAAACCGTTCTGATGAAATGCATCTGCGGTTTTCTGCGGCCGACGAAAGGAAAAGTAATGGTTTTCGGGAAAACGGTCGGAACCGACTGTGATTTCGCGCCGGATACCGGGATGCTGATCGAAACGCCCGGATTCCTGATTCATGAAACAGGGATAAAGAACCTTCTGTGGTTGGCAAAGCTGGGTAAAGGCGCAACACGTGAAAGGGTCGGGGAGCTGATCCGGCTTGTGGGCCTGGATCCTGCCATGAAAAAGAAGGTCGGGCAGTATTCACTGGGCATGCGGCAGCGGCTGGGGATCGCTCAGGCATTGCTGGACAACCCGTCTCTCCTGATTCTGGATGAGCCGATGAACGGGCTCGACAAGACGGGGGTGAAAGAGATCCGCTTTTTGCTGCTGGAACTGAAGAAGCAGGGAAAAACGATTCTTCTGGCCAGCCATTTCGCGCAGGATATCGATGAGCTTTGCGACACGGTCCATGAGATGGATCAGGGCGTGATTACGAGAATGAAATGAGACGGGACGATTGGGTTTCAGATCAGTTTTCTGAGGCGGCTTCGGCTGCCTTTTTCCGTTTGGAGCAATCAAAATCTTTGCCTTGTACGTCTATATAGATGTGGAGGTTGATAAAGAATGAGGAAGCATCGTCTGTGTGTAATCAGAAAGCAGGGCGACCAGTATCGTTCTGTTTCAATCCGTTTTCATCGGGATACGGTGACCGGAGAATGTTCTGTTGCTTTGTCTGGATACGGTTGTATGATGATGTTCTGCGTGGAAAAAGTAATTCCCGAAATAATAAGTCTCGTTAAGCCCCATGGGCAATTTCCCAGACAATTGCCCTGTGATATACTTGCCGCAGCAGAAAAAGATTTTATTCGGAGGTAAAACCTTTTGACACTCCTCATTCGTCTTTATAGTTGGAACCTGTAATCAGCGCTGTACAGGATGCTTTTCGGAAAGCGGACGCGCAGACCGATGAATTCAAAGGGGAACGATGTCGTGGATGCTGTGATGTTTCAAGCGGAAATCAGGCGGATCGAGAAGTTATTATACCGCATCGCCTGGTCCTACTTGGGCAATAATGCCGATGTGGAGGATGCGGTACAGGATGCATTGATCAAAGCCTGGGAAAAGA
>OCVV012847648.1_pt1 | contig 22850 bp, 16 predicted proteins | sample 1539721 | NCBI WGS metagenome assembly OCVV01 (sample SAMN02144230, study PRJEB22623) | gut metagenome | biome: sheep rumen | host: Ovis aries | place: New Zealand
CTAAGTAAGTGATAATAAACAGTTAATAAATAATAAATATTGTCCAATTATTTGGAAAGCAACATAGAGGAGCGGTTCAGTCAATCCACAAATGTGGTTCTGAGAATCCCCAAAAGCGATGCACAAAAAGCAGAGCTAACTTGATATAAATGTTTTCGGAAAGAAATTATTCGTTACTAATCCTTTTTTAGAAAAAAGACTCATTTCTTTTTTTCTTTTCTCTCTTTTCTTTTATCTTTGCAATGTTTTATCTTAGAGGATAAAAGAATGACAAATAGATATAAGTTTATTACATTATGTGGTAAAACTCGTGAATGCCATTCTTGGGCAATAGAAATAAATGAAGAATTAGGAATTAAGAATGAAGAATCGTTCGTTCATACTTCTCATGGCTCTTTTTGCTTTTTGCGCATCTTCGTGGGCTGTTGCTTTTTCTGAGAGTGGGCCTGAAGGCGGACAGACAAACCGCAAGAAAGTGGGGCTGGTGCTGGGAGGCGGCGGTGCCATGGGTGCTGCTGAAGTGGGAGTGTTGAAGGTGATTGAGGAGGTGGGACTGCCTATCGACTATATTGCAGGAACGAGCATTGGCAGTATCATCGGTGGACTCTATGCAGTGGGGTATCGCTCGGCACAACTCGACACGCTCTTCCGCACGCAGGAGTGGCTGAGTCTGCTCACCGACCGTGACGAATCGCTGAAAAACAATCCGTTCGAGGAGAAGGATGGCACATACTATGTCTTTGGCTTCCCTATCTCCTCTTCCAAGAACAAGAAAAAGACGGATGAACCCGGCAAGTTTGGTGCGCTGAAAGGTGACAAGATTACGGACTATTTGCATCGTTGGTTGGTGAATTCTCCTTCGGGTTATTTCCGTTCTTCCTCCACGCTTGCTTTGGATTCCGCGCTTCACGTCTCCGACTCCACCAACTTCTCTCGGCTTCCCATTCCGTTCCGCTGTGTGGCATTCGATATGAAGAAGATGAAGGAAGTGGTGTTCACGCATGGTAGCATCTCCACTTGTATGCGTGCCAGCATGGCAATTCCAGGTGCGTTCAAACCTGTGCGAATGGGTGATCAGATGCTCTTCGATGGGGGATGCATCAACAACCTGCCCGTGGACGTGGTGAAGGATATGGGTGCCGACATCGTGATTGCCATCGACTTGAACCAAACACAACATGAAAACCGAGACATCAGTCTGGAGGAAATGTTTGGCATCACGGGCATCCTTGACTGGCTCGTCTCTCGTCCCGACTGGAAGCGCTACAATGCCAATCGTGAGGCAGCCGACCTGCTTATCAATCCTCCATTGGAGGGTTACGACGTGCTTTCGTTCTCCAAAACAAAAGTGGCAGAAATGCTCAAAATCGGCGAATCCACCGGAAGAAAATTCCGCTCACAACTCCTTGAAATAAAAAAGCGAGTGATGGAGTAGGGACAGAAACGAAAACGTTGACAAGAGGGATTGATGGAAAAATGTATTTCGTTTTTCTTCTGTCTTTATAAAAAATGTGTATATTTGCATATTTCTAAAAAATAAAATATAAACTAATGAATAAAGAAGAATTTTATTCTCTACTATCAGAAGAAATCTCTCATTACAAAGACTATTTGGAAACAGATAGCCAAGAATGGATAGTAAAAGGTTTTATTGATATAGATAAAAATGTTTATACCATTTCGAATGACACCAAGGTTGTTTCGAAAATCATTGAACTTCTATTGATTCCCAAGTTAGATTTGTTTGCAAAAAACAATGGATTAGTTCTTGAGTTGCCTACAAAACAGAACTACTACCCAGATTTGACTTTTAAAGATAGTGAGGGTAATCTTTTTGCTGTAGATTTTAAGTCAAGTTACTATGAGGGAAATACAGTGAATGGTCTTACACTTGGTTCTTATTGGGGATATTTTCGTGAGCGTGATAAAAAGAAAAATATGGATTATACTTATGATTCATATTGTTGTCATTTGGTATTAGGAATGTTATACAAGCAAAGTGTTATCGATTCTGATGAACGTAAACTTTATTCTATAGACGAATTGTCGTTCATACATTCTGTAATAGAAAATTTTGTGTTTTTCTTACAACCTAAATGGAAGATTGCTACTGATTCACCTGGAAGCGGTAATACTAGGAATATTGGTGGAATCACAAACATAATGGATTTGCAACAAGGAAATGGTCCTTTTGCAGAACTTGGGGAAGATGTCTTTGATGATTATTGGAAAGGTTATTTCAGTGTTGCAGATGCAAGAAATGCTGGAATAGGAAAGCCTCGTTATCATAACTTGGAAACATATAAGAAATTTTTGAAAAAACAGAGTAAAATACTAAACAAGTTGTAGAATGTCAATCATAATTCCTCCTATAAAGTCTCAAGGGATTAAAACGAAATTGGTTCCGTGGATAAACGATCTGATTCTTCAATCTGGTATTGATTTGAGTCGGGCAAATTGGATTGAACCGTTTTTTGGAACAGGAGTAGTAGGGTTCAACTCTCCTGTAGAGGGTTGTCATATTGTTGGAGATACTAATCCACACATTATCAATTTCTACAATGGCATAAAGAATGGTGAAATAACAGAATATAATATGCGTGCCTTTCTTGAACGCGAGGGCGAACGACTTGCACATGCCGATGAAGATGGTTATGCATATTATCGTGAGGTAAAAAATAGATTTAATACACTTTTTAGTCCTTTCGATTTCATTTTCCTTTCAAGGGCTGGATTCAATGGTATGATGCGTTTTAATCAAAAAGGAGAATGGAATATACCTTTTTGCAAGAAAGAAAACCGTTTTTCACCTGCATATATTACTAAAATCTGTAATCAGGTTAAAAGGGTACGTCTCAAAATGCAACATAGTCTTTGGGAATTCCACAATGTGGATTTTATAGAGACCATCAATAGGGCACAAGAGGGAGATTTGATATATTGTGACCCTCCTTATTATGGAAGATACGCTGATTACTATAATGGCTGGACTGAAGATGATGAAGAATCTTTGTTTCATGCACTAATGCATACACCTGCTCATTTTATTCTTTCTACATGGCATCATAATGAATTTAGAGATAACGATATGATTAAACGCTTTTGGAATCATTTCAATATAGAAACTCGCGAACACTTTTATCATAATGGTGCTTTCATTGAGAATCGTCATGAAATGACAGAAGCTTTGGTATTCAATTTCGAGCTTCATGATTATAAGAGAGTAAATGCTCAATTGGAACTTGAATTTGAATATGAAATGTGAAAATATCTAATAGAAGCTTTTTTGCAGCGTATCGATTTCTGTTAAACAACAAAAAACTCACAATATGTCCGACACAAAGAAAGTGGAAGTAAGGTTGGAATACCTGAAGAAAGTGAATTATGCCATGGTCCACAATGGCAAGAGTTGCGTGGAATGGTGCGATGTGACCAATCTGAGCAGTGCTGGAATGAAAGACGTGGTGGTAAAAATCAGTGGTGAATTACTGCAAGAGGCAGTGGGCGGTGCCAGTTGGATTGACACAGGTAACACGGTTCACATCACCGACTTGAAGGTGAAACCCGATGCAGCGAAATTGCTGGCACTGACTGAAAGCATCGAAACCATGATGACGCTGGAGGTGAGTCTCGGCGAGGAGGTGCTGGTGAAGGAAAACTACAGCGTGGAACTCCTGCCGATAGATTACTGGCAGGGCATGGCGGTGAAACCCGAACTGCTTTCGGCTTTTGTCACTCCCAATACGCCCGAAATCAGTCCTGTGCTCGTGGATGCTGCCAAGGTGCTGGGCAAGTTGACGGGGAGCGATGCCCTCGACGAATACCAGACGCAAGATCCGAACCGCGTGCGTGCCATCGTGGGTTCGGTCTATGAGGCATTGGCAGGACGAGGCATCGTCTATAACACACCACCTGCCACTTTCGAGGATGGTCAGCGCATTCGTTTGGTGAATCAAGTGCTGAACGACAAGATGGGTACTTGTGTCGATACCACGCTGCTCATGGCTTCGTGCTTGGAGGCTTGTGGTGTGCATCCTATCTTGGTGCTGCTGAAAGACCATGCCTTTGTGGGGGCATGGCTCATCGACTCCTATTATAGTCATTGTGTGGGCGATGATTCGTCGTTCCTCTTGAAGAGTTCTTCCGATGGAATCAACGAAATCGTGCTGGTAGAGACCACTTGCATCACGGGTTCGCAGAAGGTGAGTTTCGAGGATGCCGTGCTGAAAGCAGAGAGTACGCTGAAGAAACGTGAAAAAGACTTCGAGATGTTTATCGATGTGACGCGTTGCCGACTGGAGCGCATTCGTCCGTTGCCACAGGTGAAGGACGGACAAGTCGTCGTGGAAGGTGGCAGACCGGTAGATACACCTGTTGTGGATGCCCGCATCACCTACGAACAGCCAGGCGAGGACGGCAAGACGCTGACTCGTCAGCAAGTGTGGGAGCGTAAGTTGCTCGACTTCTCGCTCCGCAACACCATGCTGAATTTGAAGGTGAAAGGAAAGGTCATTCCGTTTGTTTCCTATAATATCGACCAACTCGAAGACCACTTGCAGGCAGGCGAGGATTACACCATTGTGGAGTGTCCAACGGATATGAAGAACGTGCAGCCTGTGGATGTGTCGGGTATCTATGATTCTTCGCTTTACAAAAAGGAATTAGAGGAGGTGGTTGCCGAGGGACTGAAGCACAACCAACTGTACGCCTACGAGAAGAAGAGCGATTTGGACAGCGACATCAAGGGATTGTTCCGTGCCTCCCGTACCGCACTTGAGGAGAATGGAGCTAACACACTGTTCTTGGTACTGGGCTTGCTGAAATGGTATGAGACGGACAAGAGTGTCAAACCGCTCTATGCGCCTATTCTGATGCTGCCAGTGGATATTGTGCGTAAGTCAAGTACGCGCTATGTGATTCGAATGCGCGACGAGGACATGATTCTCAACACCACCTTGGTGGAATACCTGCGCCAGCAGTTCAGCATCACGATTTCGGGACTGAATCCATTGCCTACGGATGATAGTGGTATCGATGTGAAACAGGTGTTTGCCGCTGTGCGAAACTATATCAAGGAGAAATCGCGCTGGGACGTGATTGAGGAATGTGTGCTCGGGTTGTTCTCGTTCAGCAAGTTTGTGATGTGGAACGACATCCACAACAATGCTGAAAAGATGCTGGAGAATGGCATCATCCAGACGCTCGTGACGGGCAAACTCTCGCTCACGGAGGAAGAGATGAAAGGCGTGGATGCACGCGAAATCGACAAGACGAAGGAACCAAAATCATTTGCTGTGCCGCTCGACGTGGATAGCAGCCAGTTGGAGGCGGTGATTGAGTCGGGCGAGGGCAAGAGTTTTCTTCTCTATGGACCTCCAGGTTCTGGAAAGAGTCAGACCATTACGAATATGATTGCCAATGCGCTCTACAACGGCAAGCGTGTGCTTTTCGTGGCAGAGAAAATGGCAGCTCTTGAGGTGGTGCAGAAACGTCTGACCAAGGTGGGCGCAGGTCCGTTCTGCCTCGAAATGCATTCGAACAAAGCCACCAAGACCCATTTCCTCAGTCAGATGGAGCGCACGATGGACATTGCTCGTCAAGCAACACCAGAGGAATACGAGGCGACATCGAAGAAACTCTTCGCACAGCGCCAGCAACTCATCGGCTATATGGATGCTCTCCATCAGAAGCAGCAGGACACAGGCCTTTCGCTCTATGACTGCATCAGCCAATGGCTCACGATTGGAGGTGCGGCAATGGAGTTGCCAAGTCAGAAGAACACGAAATTCAGCATGGCGAAGAACGACCTGAAGACCTATGCAGAGCAGTTGGAAGCACTCGATGCTGTGTTCGACATGACGGGTCATCCGTCTGAGCATCCACTCAAGGAACTCGACATCGTGGATACCAGCGTGGGTGTGGCAGCGAAGCTGAAGGACTGGATTGCTGAGGCGCGAGAAATGCTCGATGGATTCGGTGGTTCGACAGAGACTTTCGGACAATTGAAAGACATCGCCGAGAAGAAAAACGCGGTGGATGCAGCGGCAGCCATCATCAAGAAAGACTATGACGAAGGTGTGCTGGCACTGAATCCAAAATCGCTGCAAGACGAATGGAACGAAGTGGAGCATAAGAACTTCCTCTCGAAGATGTTCGCCAAGAAGGGAGTACTCAATCAGGTGAAAACATTCAAGGGCAATGTGGCATGGGAGGACATTCCAAAGCTCACGCAGGCTCTTACCTCCTACAAGGAAGCGAAGGAGGCACTCGGCAGTGTGACCAACCTGTCGGAGAAAGACCTTCAGCAAACGATGAAAGTGGTGGAGGCACTGAAAACCTTGGGCGTGTCGAAGGAGTCGCTCAGTGTGAGCGAGATTCGTTCACTCTTCGACACATGGAGTGCCAACACTCAAAAGGCACACGACTGGAGCCTTTGGACCATGAAGAAGAGGGAATTGCAGAACGAAGGACTCGATTGCGCCATTCAGCACATCATGTCGCACACCTGCAATGGCACTCAGGCGGCAAAGGCTTTGCTCAAGGCTGTGTTTGAGCGTCAAGCCATTGAGATGATCGACAAGGAACCACAGTTGCAGACCTTCAATGGTTTGCTTTTCGAGCAGATGATTGAGAAGTATCGCAGTTTGGCGAAAGAATTCCAGGAACTCACCAAGAAGGAACTTTATGCCAAATTGGCTTCGAAGATTCCAAACATCACGCTCGCAGCGGCTTCCACCTCCGAAGTGGGTATTCTGAAGAAGAATATCGGTTCGAAGGGACGTGGCATGACCATTCGTCAGATTATCGACCAGATTCCTACGCTCCTACCACGACTTTGCCCATGCATGCTGATGAGTCCTATCAGCGTGGCGCAGTATCTGGACCTGACCAACGATAAGTTCGACATCGTCATGTTCGACGAGGCGTCGCAGATGCCAACGAGCGAGGCTGTGGGTGCCATTGCCCGTGGAAAGGCACTCGTCTGTGTGGGCGACCCTAAACAGATGCCACCAACGAGTTTCTTCCAAACCAGCACTTTCGACGAGGAAAATGCTGCGCTTGACGACATGGAAAGTATTCTCGACGACTGCATTGCCATGTCCATGCCATCACGCTATCTCACATGGCACTATCGTTCTAAGCACGAGAGCCTCATTGCCTTCAGCAATTCGCAATACTACGACGGAAAACTCTACACCTTCCCTTCTGTCGATGACCGCCAGTCGAAGGTGACATCTGTGCCTGTGGATGGTGTATATGACATGGGTAAGACACGCTGCAACAAAGCGGAGGCAGAGGCAATTGTGAAAGAGGTCATTCGTCGTTTGAGCGACCCAGAGTTGTCGAAGCGTTCCATTGGTATTGTGTCGTTCAGCAAGGTGCAGCAAGACCTCATCGAGGATACCTTGGAGAAGGAACTTGCCAAGCATCACGACCTGGAAGCAAAGGCTTACGAGGCAGAAGAACCTATCTTTATCAAGAACTTGGAGAATGTGCAGGGTGATGAGCGCGATGTGATTCTCTTCTCCGTGGGCTATGGACCAGACGAAAACGGAAAGGTTTCTATGAATTTCGGACCACTCAACAATGTGGGTGGAGAACGACGACTGAACGTGGCTGTGTCGCGTGCAAGGTATGAGATGATGATTTTCTCTACGCTGCGTCCTGAACAAATCGACTTGAATCGTTCGGGTGCCAAAGGTGTGGAAGGTTTGAAACGCTTCCTCGAATTTGCGCAGACGGGACGCGTGGCAGTGTCGAGCACGAATAGCAAGGTGGGACTCGAGGACATGAGTTCGGCGCTCGTGGATGCTATCGCCAATCAGATTGAGGCGATGGGTTACAGGGTAGATAAGCAAGTGGGACGTTCGAACTTCAAGGTGGACATCGCCGTGGTGAATCCAAAGGACGAAGGCACTTATCTGCTCGGTATTTTGTGCGACGGCAAGACCTATTACGAAACCAAGACGGAGCGCGACCGCGAGATTTGTCAACCAAATGTGCTGAATATGCTCAATTGGAATGTGATGAAGGTGTGGTCTGTGGATTGGTTCTTGAATCGCGAGGTGGTAGTGAAGCGCATCAAGGCGAAGATTGAGGAACTTCTTAATCCTACGCCTCCTGCTGAGAAGAAAACGGAAGAAGCTAAAGTTTCTCAGAGTATCAAAGCCAGCAGCAACACGGCTGAAGTGAAGAAGAGCTCTGAGGTTTCTGATAACTCTCAGTCCTCCGAGCCTTCCCAGCCTTCTGCGAAGCCTTCCGAAACGTCTAGTAAACCTGCTCCTTCCACTCCGATCGACCATAATCTCCCCTACAAACTTGCCAAGCTCGCCAAAGTGAAGGGTGGAATCCCTGTGAACGAAGTCATTGCCAAGCACGAAACCACCGTTCGCAAGGAACTTGCTGAAATTCTTTCCGTGGAGCAGCCTGTCACGCTGAACTGGCTCAGCAAGCGCATTGCTGAACATTGGGAAGTGAGCAATACCGCTGCCTTGAGAACATGGATTAGTCGTTTGGTGGTAACGATTCCAAATGCCTACACCGATGCTATCAATAAGAACGAGAATCCTATCTATTGGAACGACTTTGAAGAGTCAATCGGTTATGACAAATACCGCAAGGAATCGGAACGTGCCATCGACGAAATCCCACTGGTGGAGGTCATGAATGCCATGAAAGAATCCGTAGAACAACAAGTGGCTGTGCCTGTCGACGACCTCGTGAAGCATGCTACCAAGATTTTTGGTTTCATTCGCACCACGCCGAAGATTCTTGCTTCTGCCAATAAGGCGGTGGAGATGATGAAAAAACTCAGTTGGATTACCGTTGATGAAAACGGAATAGCGAAGATGGAATGACAACCCTATATCTTTTGAGGCACGGCGAGACGGAAGAAAATGTGAAGCATATTCTTCAGGGCTGTATGCCAGGAACACTCACAGAAAAAGGGAGGGAGCAGGCGAAAGAAGCTGCTCTCTCCCTAAAAGACCTGAACTTCGACGTGGTACTTTCGAGCGACTTGAAGCGCGCCGTAGATACGATGGAGATTGTTCTCGATGAATTGAAAGCACATGGGAACATCCCAAGCATCTTACAAACCAAATTGCTACGGGAAAGAGATTGGGGTTCTGTCACGGGTATGGTGGTGGATGGTGTTCACAAAATTGTGATTCCCAATGATGTGGAATCCGTGAAAACTATGAAGCATCGTTCCCGTATCTTTCTCGATTTTGTGAGAAAGACCTATCCCAACAAGACCGTTCTTGCTGTCAGTCACGGTTTGATGTGCCGTTGCATCCAAGCGGTGCATCGGAACGTGGAAATTCAGGATGTGGAGAAAATGGTGAATGCTGAAATACGAATCCTTCAGCTGGATTAGTGGGCTAAAGAAAAAACCATATAAGCCAAGATGGCATAGCGCAAGAATTTTCCTATGGTGGAGGTAATCAAAACGACAAATGGATTGGCTCTCATCACACCGAGAACCAAGCAAATCACTGTGCCGATGGCAGGGAGGAAGGTGAAAAAGCCCATGAGTCCGCCAAATTTTCGAACTAAGTGATTGACTCGTTCCACGCCGCTTTTCTTAAGATGGATTCGTTTGGCAATACTGTCAGGGTCGCCCAAACGACCAATATAATAGTTAAACATAGCGCCTGCCACATTTCCCACTGTGCCCCAAATGACAGTCAACCACGGATTCATGTCAGAAGCAGCAAGAAGTGCTGCCATCACCACTTCGGAGTTGAAGGGGACGAAAGAACCCGCTAAGAATGCGGCAATGCACATGCCTGCGTATCCATATTGAATGAGAAATTCGTTGATGAACTCCATTGAGAAAGGTTTAGGCGTGGGTAAATAATTAATGAATGAAGCAAATCACCACCGCACACAAGCTAAGGATGATGGTGATGATGTTCTGCACTTTTCCGTATGAAATTCCAACGAAATGTCCACCAATCATGGCAGCATGGACGAGGCAGAATGGGATAATCAAATTGAAATACTGGGGTTGGAGGAACAACCAAACGAAACTTGATGCACCCAAGAGCAAAACGGCGTAATAATAGCTTCGTACACGGGTTTTGTCGAGGTGGTTTTTAAGGGAGAAATCAATGCCACCCAAAATGAAAAGCACAAGACTCAACGCCCCCACCATGATTTGTTTATGAGACAGAAGGGTATAGTCGGGCAAACCGATACTCATGATTTCACCGAAATGCTTCGTGAACAAGTGTAGTTTGTCTGTGATGTAAGCGTAGGAAACAAGAAACCAATAGGGGGTGATGATTCCTAACAACGATGCCACCCAACTGCGGAAAGTCAGTGCACGGAGCATACCTTGCACAACCCAATAAATAGGAACGAGATAGAGCACTTGTGGGAAAAGGTAGGACGCCAATCCAATGAACAGGTACTCAAGGAAGATGCGGGTTGTGGAGTAGGGACGCTGGTAGGTGGCAAACATTGGGAAGTAGGAAGCCACCGCACAGACAAGCATCAGATGGGCTGGACTCAGATGATGAAGCATGGAAGCAGCAGCACAAAGCATGACCAGGCAAGTGCTGAGCATTCGGCTACTGATGCGCAATAAGACATAGCGGGTATTGAGTTCAGCCATTAAATACACTGCCAAAGCGCATAGGGCAAAACCCAAAACGAATGAAAGGGAGAAGACGCCTTCTTCGCTTTCTCCCGCCTGATGAGGGGTCATATCGTAAACCACCCAAACGATTGCTGCAAAAATGGAGACAACGACAAGGGTGAAACGATTGGATGCTATATTTTTTTGAAACAAGATTTTTTCGTTTTCGTTACTTCAGTCGATTACAAGTCTGAGCCGATGTCGCTACGGAAATATTTCTTGGTGAATTGAATCTTTTGTGCTTCTTGGAAGGACTTCTGCAGAGCTTCTGCCTTGTTGGCACCATAGGAGCTGACAGCGATAACGCGTCCGCCGTTGGTGACAACGCTTCCATCCTTCAATGCTGTGCCTGCATGGAACACGATGGAGCCATCCACGTCTTTGATTCCCGTGATAGGATAACCCTTGTCGTAATGCTCTGGATAGCCACCCGAAACAAGCATGACACACACAGCCGAGCGTGGGTCGAACTCAATGGTCTTCTCAGCGAGATTGCCTTCTGCCACACCTTCGAGCAAATCTACCAAGTCGCTTTTGATGCGGAGCATGACGGTTTCCGTTTCTGGGTCGCCCATGCGCACATTGTACTCAATCACCATTGGGTCGCCTGCCTTTGCGCACGAATAGTCACGATCCACTCGGATGAGTCCGAAGAAGATGAAACCTTTGTAGTCGATGCCTTCCTCAGCCAAACCTTCCACGGTTGGACGGATGATGCGGTCTTCCACCTTTTGCATAAATTCCTTGTCTGCAAAAGGAACGGGCGACACACTGCCCATACCGCCTGTGTTGAGACCCGTATCGTGCTCACCGATGCGCTTGTAGTCCTTTGCCTCAGGCAGAATCTTGTAGTTCTTACCGTCAGTCAGAACGAAAACTGAACACTCGATACCGCTCAGGAATTCCTCGATGACAACAGTGGCACTGGCATTGCCAAACATACCGCCAAGCATTTCCTTCAACTCCTTCTTTGCCTCGTCGAGCGTAGGGAGGATGAGCACACCTTTACCTGCGCACAAGCCGTCAGCCTTCAGCACGTAAGGTGGCTGCAGGGTTTCGAGGAAGCGAAGTCCTTCTTCGAGCGTTTCGCCCGTGAACGACTGATAAGCAGCCGTAGGCACGTTGTGGCGCTGCATGAATCCTTTGGCAAATTCCTTGGAGCCTTCCAGTACGGCACCCTGCTTGGAAGGACCGATGACAGGAATGGATTTCAACTGCTCATCTTGCTTGAACACATCGTAAATGCCTTTCACGAGCGGGTCTTCAGGACCCACAACAACCATGTCGATGCCTTTTTCCAGCACAAACTGTTTGATGCCTTCGAAATCATCAGCCTTGAGGTTCACGTTTTCGCCCTCGTTGGCTGTTCCAGCATTTCCTGGTGCGATGTAGAGTTTGTCAATTTTAGGACTTTGAGCGATTTTCCATGCCAGTGCGTGCTCTCTGCCACCACTGCCCAAAAGAAGAAGTTTCATATTTGAGTTTTTAAGTTTTTTGAGTTTCTAAGTTTCTGAGTTTTCGCGATAGAACTTGAGTATGCCTCTTTTTCAGCGTGCAAAGTTAGCAATAAAAAATGAAGAATGAAGAATGTAGAATGAAGAATGATAATTAGACAAACTAAAATACATTCTTCATTGGCTACGCTAAAGGTTCGGAGCGAAGCGACCATTCTTCATTCTACATTCTTCATTTAGAAAGTGACCGCTGTTCCGAGGAGGAAGTTGGCACCTAACGCACGGTAGCCGTAGTAAGCGTCGTATTTCTTGTTGAGGAGATTGTCGCCACGCAGATAGAAGGAAAGTCGGCTATTGCTCTTCGCACTGCTAAGCGGCATGCTGTAGGTGAGCGATGAACCCAAGTTGAAGGAATGAGGACGCTTGTATTTGATGTCATCGTCGTGGCTGTAGGTTTGCGAAGCGATGTCCACACCAAAGCGCAAACCCTTCACGAGGCGATAGATGGCAGCAGCTTGGAATTCGAGCGTAGGTCGCCAAGGCATCACATCCTTGTAGGCAGGGTTGTCGTCATCGATGCTCCATCCGTTGAAGGCGCCTTTTGCTTCCACATTGAGGATGTCCTTGTAGTCGTAGCGGAGTTCGGCATTGAAATGAATCAAGCTACCTTTGGCTGTGAAGATAGGTGCAATGACATTATTGCTGTATTTGCCATTATTGAACGAAGAGGACATGGGAACCAGATAAGCTAATTCGGCACGATTCTTCGACGCATCATAGCCGCCATAGAGTTTCGCGGTGAGTCCGTCGAGCGGTTTCAGGATGATTCCGAGTGTTCCGCGGAAGATGTCGAACTGATTGGCTAATTGAGTTCCCTCCATGTAACCGTTCTGGGTGTAGAACCCCGACAGTGCCCAATAAGGTGACATCTGTGTGAAGTGGCGGAAGTCGTTCACCACTTCTCCGCCCGAAATGCTGGCAAACACGTCTGCATTCTCGCCTAAGTGGTAGGTGGCATGAATGTCGGGAGCAAAGCGAGTCTTGTTCTGATAGCCAAAGCTGCGGTAGATAATAGCACCTAAGTGCAGGTTGATTTTGTCGTTGGAGAAGTCGAAATGCGGTACAGCGGTGAAGGAGTTGTTAGTGTCGAACTCGTCTATTGGATAGCTCATGCAGCGAGCGGAGAGGTCGAGACCGAAGGCATTTTGTTCGTCGATTTTGTAACCCAAATCGATGTTCCCGAAGAACTGTACCTCCTGATTTTTATCGTTGGAATCGTACTTATTTGAAAAATATGCCTGTTTGAAAAAGCTGTAGCCCAGTTTTCCACCCACGCTGAAATTGCCAAAGTGATATGGAGTCACGGCTGCACTCATGTCGAAGAGCCAGTTGTGCTGCTTGTCGGTTTGGATAGCTTCAGGCTTCACCCCAACCATATAATAATCATTGGGTGAATAGTATGGTTGATAGTTGAACACCTGACTTTCGAAGTTTCCATCAACCAAGAGAGAGGAAAGATGGTTGATTTTGTGCTCAAATCCCACCGATGCACGAGTGGTGTAGAAACGCTGTTTCCAGTCGAAATTGTCGTGCTTGTAGTGTTCCACCTTGCCGTTGTGTCCTCGGAGGGAAACATCCACGTCGAGCAGGTTATCGGGATTGAATCGAAAACCATAAGCAGCACGAGCATTGAGGATTCCCATGTTGCCTCCACCGATGGTGGCGAATCCGCGTGGTGCACCTTCTATCTGTGCATCGCTCGGTGCCGCCCAAGCAGGTTGGAACACGAAGGAGCGAGAAGGAATCGCTGTGTTGGCATAGTCCACGTTGTAGTGCTTCGTAGTGGTTTCTTCTATGTCGGGCAGCACATTGATTTTGTTGGCATCCTTCACTACAGGCTTGTAGGAGTTCTCCACTTCCACCACATTGTCGAGCTGTGCATGGCTCACCGTGAAGTGGAAAGCGAAAAGGATAAAGATGAGGGATGGATATTTCATGATGATATAGGATTAATGGGATTAATGGGGATTATGGGGTTAATGGGGTTGATGGGAAAGCCCCCTTTCTAACTACTCCCCTCGCCCTTTGGAGAGGGGCTGGGGGTGAGGCTTTTTTATTTCATCTTCGCCAGTCTTTCCTCAATCATTCGGTTGATTTCTTCGCTTTCCGTGTAGTTGCTCTTGAGCGACAGCAAGTATTCGTTGGCTTCGATGCTGCGGTCGGTTGCCACATACACGTCGGAGAGGAGGATGAAGGCGCGGGCAAGCCAATAGCTGTGCGTGGTGCCCGAGTCGATGAATTGGCTCAGGATGGTTTCTGCACCTTCGTATTGCTGGGTGTCGTAAGCGTATTGTGCCAATTCCACGGTACCCTGTGCACCATAAACCGTCTTTTTGTCTTGGGCAAGCACTTGATAATCCGCTACTGCGGCATCCGAATTACCTTGACCCATGTAAGTCTGTGCACGAAGCAGGCGTGCTTCGGATTGCACGTCAGGCGATACTTTCGAACCCTCCTGCAACATCTTGTTGGCTACGTCCATCACTGCCTCCTTGTTCTTGGCATTTGCTGCGCTGTGGAGTTCGCCTGTCAATGCTCTCAAACGTACCTCAGCCGACTGCGTCTGTGCTTCGAGTTGCTGGTAATAAGTGAGTGCTTGAGCATGGTTGCCGTTGGCAATAGCCTTCAGTGCGGCTTCTTCCGTCATTTGGTCGAGTTCGTCAGCATTGAGCGCCTTACCTGCTTTCTCAGCCAAGGCAGCATATTCGTTCACGCGTCCCTGGTCGGTGTAGATGTCCTTCAGGTTCGAAAGGGCTGTCTGTGCTTCTTCCGTGTTCGGATATTCCTGAATCACACGCTGATAGGCAGCGATGGCAGCATCGGCTTGCTGGTTCTCGTAGTAAATCATACCGATTTCGTTGCCAGCCTTTCGTGCGTTGGTGCTTTGTGGATATTTCTGAATGAGCGAAGTGAAGCAATCCATTGCCTTCTGTTTCTCACCCACTTGCACGTAGGCACGTCCCTGTTCGAATAGCGCGTCGGAACCGTATTCTGAATTGCCATATTGGTTGCTTAATTGTCCGAGGAGTTCCACCTTCTTGTCGTAGTTGCCACGGAGTCCACTGATGAGTGCTTGCTGCAGCAGGCTGTAGTCGCCGTTGGTGCGGTCTGTTTCGAGCGCCTGTTGATAGGACTTATAAGCGGCATCGTAGTTGCGCTGCGAGAATTGGCAGTCGCCGAGGCGGTTGTAGGCATCTGCGCGAAGCGATTTCTCGTTGCTGAGACTTGCCAAAGCCGATGGACTGCTACTGATGAATTGCTCGAAGTAAGGCTGTGCTTGGGTGTATTTCTGCTGCTTAAACTGCGAGTATCCCAGTGTGTATTTGGCAAGTGCTTTGTTCTTTGCGTTGCCCGACGACATGGAGAGGTAGTGCTTCAAGTCGGTGTCTGCCAACGAATAGTCAGCCAGTCGGTATTCCGATTCGCCTTTCCAGTAGTAAGCCTCTGCATTGTCCTTCGTGCGGATGCTTTGCTGCATAAAATCCTGTGCACTTTGGAAATCGCCGTCGGTGAATCTCATCACGCCCAGGTTGTAGAGCACTTTCTGCTTTGCCTGAATGATTTCAGCGCTTGGATTCTTGATTTTGTTGATGGAAGCAAGGGCGGCAGGGTAGTTCTTCGAGGTGAAATACACTTCCGTGAGGTGCTTGCTCACTTGGTTCTTGTATTGCGAGTTCGGGAATTTGTTGAGGAAATTCTCGAAGGTCGATACCGACTCCCCAAATCCCATCGTGCTGCCTTCGTGCAGCAGGAGAGCATAGTTGTAGAGTGCCTCTTCCTGTACCCTCGAGTCGAAATCCATCTCCGAAGCCTGTTGGAAAGCCATGCGTGCTTGGTTCTTGTTTTGCAGGTTGATATACGAGATACCTGCATGAAGCCATGCATTCTGACTCATCGCATCGCGCTCGCTGCCCGCACTGGCACTCAGTGTTGGTGCCGCACTGCCGTATGCCTTCGTGTGGAAATAACTCATGCCGAGTTTGTAGAGGGCAGTGCGCTTAGGCGACGACTCTTCGTCGGTGTATTCCTTCAGTTTGATGATGGCATTGTAGTAGTCCTGCATGTCGTAGAGTGCCTCGCCTTCGATGCGTGACGCCTCGCGCGAAAGTTCTGTGGAACCATATTGCTGGTTGTAAGCACGAATCTTGTTGAGTGCATCTTGACTGCGTCCCAACTGCTCGTAGCAGTCAGCCATGTAAACGGGTGCTTTCTTCTTGTAGTCGAAAGTGTTTTCCACGGCTTCGAAATCCGACAAAGCGCTTTCGTATTCCCCCTTGGCATATTTCACGTAGCCCGTGTAGTAAAGCACATCCACTTGGTGCGATTTCGATTCTTCCAAACTCTTCAGAATCTGTTCCGCCACGTCGATGTTGCCCGTGTTGATATAGGCAATAGCCTCGTAGAGACGAGCCTCTTCCGACTCCTCTTCGGGCACATTCACCTCGCTTTGTTCGTGATAGATAGAGAGTGCTTCGCGATATTTCCCTTCGCGCACCAAGAGGTTGGCACGCACGAGACGAAGCCTGTCGGCGTAGGGGTCCAATCGATGAGTTTTCAAGAATTTTGCAATCCTCTCTTCGGTTCCCGATTCGTTGAGATAATAATTGCAAATCAATTTTTCGCCCTCCTCCGTGGAATTCTTCAGCAACAGCTTGGCAGCATAATAGTGTCCCTCGTCGAGCAGACGACGAGCCTCTTCCTGTCGAAGCGACTGGGCGTTGGGGTCTGCATGATGCTGGGCAAAACCAAGCATCGGACTGATAGCCATGAGCAGAGCGATGAAGTGTTTTCTTTTCATGTTTTATGGGGTGTTTGTTATTGTATCTCCTCTTAGATTTTTCCTTTTTTCTTCAACTCAAGGAAGCGTTGGAAACCGATGCGGGCAGAGTGGAGTCCGAAATCCTCCACCCTGATGTTCTCAGGCTTCTCCCACCAGCAAGCCGCCACGTCGTCGTTTGCTTTTAGCTTGGCATCCGAAGGAATCAGCACATGGAAGAAGCAATCGCACGAATGAATCGTTAATCCCGAATACAGATAAGTATTTGGCAGAGAAAACAATATTTTCAAGTTCTCATTGCTTTCACCATCCTCGGAGTAACTACTCCCCTCTCCCCTCGGAGAGGGGTTGGGGGTGAGGCCTCTCCATCCCGTTTCCTCCTCAATTTCCCTCACCACTGCCTCTTCGAATCCTTCGCCTGGATCGACGAATCCACCGATGAAATCGAGTGTTCCCTTGGCTGGTTCCTCACCTCTACGTGCCACGAGCATCTCACCTTTCTCGTTCTCGATGATGGCGATGACTGCTGCCGCTGCATTGAAATAGTAGGTGAAACCACACGCTTCGCAGTGCTTCGACTTGAAATCGTGCACCACGAATTGTTTAGAGCCACATTTGGGGCAATAATTCCATTGTTCCAGGTAATGCATACCTTTGTCGTGATTTATCTCTTGAAAACGTTTTCGTTTGCGAAGATACAAAAAAATACTCTTACAAGAGTATGCAAGACGCTTTTTTATTGTAACTTACGAAAAATTAAGACTTTTTAGGGAGGAAATCCAAAAACAGAAGAACGAATCGACCCGACCTTTCGTTCATCCTCTCAGAAGCGATTGCGTGGACAAACTGAAGCGCTCCTTTGGATTTAACTAGTTGCCGAGCGCTCGCTGAAACGATAACGAGCCCTCGGCGTTGCGACGGCGAGCGCTCGCTATAATTCTTTTGAGCCCTCGCCTTTTCAGTAAATCCCATATAGCGCTCGAGTCAATCCGAAGAAAAGCATCAGTAAATCCACAGTCGCGCATCAGTAAATCCACAGTCGTGCAAGAGTAAGTCCCCTTTCGCGTATGAATGAGTTCATAAAAAAATCCTTCAAATCCTTTTAATTCTTGATAAAATTCATTGCATCGCAGATTCATCAAGGATTTGAAGGATTTTCTTATCCAAAATGGATTCTTATCAGTAGAATTTGCTTTATTTTATTGGTGAGCAAATTGCCTGAACCTGAAGGTGAAGAAGATGTCGCCTGCAGTGACTACTAACTGGAGAGGTCTTTCTTCATCAGTTTCATTGGCTTTGAAAATCACACTCAGTTTGTTTCCACTCGTCTCAGCTTTAAACCAATCAGCCGATATGGTATGATAGTCATTCGCATCGTGAGTATATCTTTCATAGCGTGACGATGCACTTGACATCCAAGGGCCTGAATAGTTTCGGCAAGAGAAAGTGAATTCGGCTCCAGTTTCGGGAACAAGATAAACGCCATCGGTTTTCTGTACTGGCACTTCCGGTCCCCATATCATAGGTGCCCAATCTCCGTCGCGTGCTTCTTTGCTGCAAGAGGCGAGGGAGAGAACGGCAAGCAATATTACTGTCAGTCTCAAGAATTTCATTGTTTTCATTTCTTCTTGGGAATTATTCTGACTGAATGTCTATGATGTCTTATTTCCTGAGAACTTTCTGTCCGTTTGTTATCACGACACCTTTGGCTTTGCCTTTGGCAGACGTGCCGTCGATTCGGTAGATGCGTGCAGAACCTTCGCTTTGAATGTTATTGGTATTGTTTTTTACATCTGTTGAGATACCGCCCGTTTTTTCAGCGAACTCAGCACGAGCCTTTGCCAACTGTTCGATGAAGCGTTCGTGGTTGCGAATCATCTGATAGAGCACGGTGCCAGCCATTCTGCCTGCATCGACATCGCTTTGCCAATGGTAGCCAGCGATGACGCGGCTCTGTCCGAACTCGTAGCCACGGGTCAACAGTCCTTCCATTGCTTCTGGAGAAGTGTTGATGTCTGCCAGCAACAGTGCAGATGTCCAGCCAAGCACCGTGTGCCCTGAAGGATAGGAGCCTTCGTTACGGTGCTTCTCTTCCTTTTCTGGAACGATGGTGCCCTCGTTGTAGTAGGCGTATGGGCGTTGGCGGTTGAAATATGCCTTCGCATCGGAATAGATACTGTCGCATGAGGCACATACATCTTGCAGGATGCTGTAAATCTCAGGAGTATCTTCCTTGGTGATTTCCAAACCAAAGATGCCGCTGAACTCTGCGATGATGGTTTCCATGCTATACACTGCATCACGCTTCGCCTGGGCACAACGTGCCTCGTCGAGACGCATCAACTTTCCCCAGAGATACTGTGACTGGTCTGCAACGAATCTGGCAGACTCAAATGCTGGTGGGGCAGGCAGGATGTTTGCCAAATTAGGTAATTCAGCCTTAGTAAAATACGCATGTCCATTCTTCTCGTCGCCTGCTGCCTGAACACTGACGATGCCGCAAAGCACAAATGTTACGGCAAAAATAAATAATCTTTTCATTGAATTGTCTTTTTTATTATTGGGAAACTGTGATTGTAGATAAATTATAAAATGATTCTTTCCAAATCGTCTGGCACCCAAACGTGACCATTAAAAACAGTCTCAGCCTCGGCTATATATCTCTTTTTCCGAGTCTCGAGCGTTTTGTCCACAGAGTGATACAGAATAAGATTGCCAACTCCTAATTCTTCAGCCAAGCGTGCAGCATCAAGAACAGTGCTGTGATGCTTCTCGTATGGCTGGAATTGTTCGCGGTCTTGATACAAACAAAAAGCCTCGCTCATTAGCCAGTCGGCACCTTCGGCATATTGTTGGCACTGAGGATTGAATGGCTCATCACCCAGACAGCACAGGTGTTGCCCGTCGGACAACTTTGCAATCAAGCCGAACTGAAGTTCATTCGTGGAATGGATGTCGAAGCATTGCACTGGGAAGCCTCCTGCCTCGAATTGTTCTCCATCGCTTAGGTAATTCATCGTCACGAAGGTTCCGATGCCTGCTACGTCTTTTGGTCGAAGAATCTGGCGACAAATGTCCGTCAGCAAGTCAAGAACCTTCTTGTGGCTCCACACGCGGAGAGGGTATCGAAACTGGAGTGCCATGCGTATCATCCAGATGCAACCCAAAAGATGGTCGGTGTGGGCATGGGTAACAAAGAGGTCGTTGATGTCCTTACAGCGTATTTCTGCCTTTTCCAGTTGGGTAAGGATACCATTACCTCCACCTGCATCAACAAGCAGCACTCCTTCTTTGCCGTGAAGTGTGAAGCAAGTGTTGTAGCATCGGGTAGCCAGTGCGTTACCTGTGCCAAGCATGGTGATGTAGTTGTTTTCTTGATGCATGTATAGATTCCAATCCTTACAAAAAGACGAAATCCCGCCTTGGTGCGCATTGTTAGGAGGCGTGGCGGGAACAGTCGGCGCAAAGGTACTGCTTTTATTTGAAATGGCTAAACTTTTGGGGAGAAAAAGAATGAACTTAAGCCCGTATCACCTTAGATTTCGGGAACTTTATCATCTTGGAGTGTGTTATTTACGCTAAAAGCATGAAATAATGGTAATTTTTTTCCTTGTTTCCATTTTTGTTTTTATATTTGCAGCATAAATAAATTTTTAAGGTAGGTTCTACAAATTTCCTCGGTTTTCTTATTCCGAACTTTTCGTAAATTTCATTTCATAATTTTATTTTCAACTATGAAGAAAACATTTTTAGCTCTCTGCGCCCTCACTGCCTCGTTGACGATGACGGCACAGAACCCTTATTTGCCGCTTTGGGAACATCTGCCTGACGGCGAACCCCGTGTGTTTGAGGACCCTGACCAGCCTGGTAAGTACCGTGCTTACATCATTGGTTCTCATGACGTGACTTACACTGCCTACTGTGGTCCCGACATCCGCATGTGGTCGGCACCCGTTGAGGACCTGTCGCAATGGCGCGACGAGGGTTCCATTTTCAAGTGGTTCGTCGGTGGTCAGTGGGACACGATGTTTGCTCCTGACTTGGTGGAAACTGTTGACCGTGTGACGGGTAAGAAGACTTATTGGCTCTATCCACACAGTCGTGGTTGGCGCCGCGTGGCGATGGTCTGCAAGGGCGACCGTCCAAATGGACCTTTCACTCCTGTCAACCTGACTGAGGATGGTACGCAGTGTGTGCCTGGTTCGCTCATCGATTTCGACCCATCGGTGTTCATTGAGAAGATTAGCGACAAGAAAGACCCTGATTACAACATTGGTTATCGTGCTTATGTCTTCTATGGTTTCCAGCACTCCACTGCTTGTCAGCTCGACCAGAAGACCATGTATTCAAAGCGCGAGGGTACGGAACTGATTGACCCATTCATCCCTGCCAGCAGCCAAGACGGTCGATTGCTCGACAAGGAAGGCTCTGAGTATAAGGCTCTCTACAAGGGTCAGAATCCGCTCGATTTCAATTTCTTCGAGGCATCGAGCATTCGTCAGGTAGGTAACAAGTATGTGATGGTGTTCTCGGGTTACTCTGGTAAGGAGTACGGACTGGGCAACACGAACAGTGCCTTGCGATATGCATACGGAGATTCGCCTCTCGGTCCTTGGCGTTCGGGCGGTGTGCTCGTTGATTCGCGTGGTGTCGTTCCAAATGCAGATGGTTCAAAACTCATCACCACCAACGCAGCCCATAATACCCACGGCTCACTGCAGGAAATCAATGGTCAGTGGTACGTGTTCTACCATCGTCCACCACGTGGCTTCGGCAATGCCCGTCAACCAATGGTTGCTCCTGTGAAGATTACGTGGGACAAGAAACCTGTTGCCAAGGGTGGTCAGGTGCGTATCACTGGCTACGACCCATTCGTGAAGAACAACGAATGGACTGCCAAGGCTACAGATGGCAATGAATATACGGGTGCTGAAGTGACGAGTGAGGGCTTCAACATCTTTGGTCTGCCACCTTATAATTACTATTCTGCTGGTATCGCTTGTTTCATGAATGGTGGCACGAATAGCAACGAGTGGATGCAAGACAACCACGACGTGTGGAACAACTCTATGGACTTGGCTGGCATCACCAATGGTGGCATTGTCGGCTTCAAGTACTTTGGTTTCGGTGGTTTGGACAAAGATGCAAAGGGCGTGAAAGCTTTCGAGGGAACCAAGAAGGGTGACAACACCAATTTCTATGTGAACCTGACACACGGCAGACACGGTGCTTTCAGGATACATGTCCGCCTCGACGACCCTTGGAAGGGTAAGGAAATTGCGACTATTTCAGTGCCTGAAAACGATCAGCGTGCATCAGCCATTTTCGGAGCAAGTGTTCCAGCTGTTGAGGGTCTCACTGGCAAGCATGCCATTTACCTCGTTGCTGAAGGTCAAGACATACAGGCTCCTCAGCAACCTCAATGGGGTGGTCGTCGCCAGCAGCAGCCACAACGTCCGCAGGGACTCTTCGACCTTCACGGCATCGGTTTCTCGAAGGGTACAGAGAGGGTCATCGCGCCAGAAGTGCCACAAGTCATCATCACCGTTGATGGTCAGAAGTTGAACATCCCTGAGCGTCCTCTGATGTCCACCAACCAGAATGGCTACACCGAGTGCAACCACTATCAGTTGTATGTTCCGCTGAAGGCTGATTCGAAGATTGAGACCAAAGCCACTGTTCCAGGCGTGAAGTTCACGGTAAGCCCTATCAGCGATGGTCGTGCCACGATACGTGCCACCCTGGGACAGGAGAAAGTGTTCCTCATCAACTAAAAAGATGCTGTCATACATAAAAAAGAACTGCAACCTTTGGAGTGCAGTTCTTTTTTTAGTACCTTTGTCATCCCAAAATCAGAAAGAATGATGAAAAGGAATTTCTTCATAACCATCTTCGCTCTCGTTGCCCTTACCGC
>OCVV011176885.1_pt1 | contig 22843 bp, 17 predicted proteins | sample 1539721 | NCBI WGS metagenome assembly OCVV01 (sample SAMN02144230, study PRJEB22623) | gut metagenome | biome: sheep rumen | host: Ovis aries | place: New Zealand
TGCCTAAATTTACCGCAGGAATACTGTCGTATTTCAAGGTAAATTTGGGCGATATGACGGTAAATATGCAAGTAGATGGCATACAAAGGCATATGCCGGTGGTTGTGCGGTGTTGCCTATATCATTTGTCGGAAAGGAGACGGATATATGCTTGAATTAAAGGGTATCGTCAAGGATTACCTTGCAGGTGAAAATACCGTTCATGCACTTAAAGGCGTGGATATTAAATTCAGACAGTCAGAGCTTGTGTGTATCCTCGGACCTTCGGGCTGCGGAAAAACCACAATGCTCAATATCATAGGCGGTCTCGACCATTATACTGAGGGCGATCTTCTCATTAACGGCCGTTCGACCAAGAACTTCAAGGAGAGGGACTGGGACGCTTACAGAAACTATTCGGTAGGCTTTGTGTTCCAGAGCTACAACCTTATACCTCACCAGACTGTTCTCCAGAACGTTGAGCTTGCACTTACGCTGTCGGGTGTTTCAAAGCACGAAAGACGTGAAAGAGCAAAGAAGGCACTTGAAGATGTAGGCCTTGGAAACCAGCTCAACAAGCGCCCGGGTGAGATGTCAGGCGGTCAGATGCAGAGAGTTGCGATCGCCAGAGCTATAGTCAACAATCCTGATATTATCCTTGCCGATGAGCCTACGGGAGCACTTGATACTCAGACGGGCGTTCAGGTAATGGAGATACTCAAGGAGATAGCTAAAGAGCGCCTTGTAGTTATGGTAACGCATAACCCCGATCTTGCAGAGAATTATTCGACAAGAATAATCAATATGCTCGACGGAAAAATCACAGGCGACTCAATGCCGCTTACAGAGGAAGAGGAAAAGGCAGAGGCTGAGCGTGACAAAGCCATTCAGGAAGAGCGTGTGAAAAAGAAGAAGGAAAAGAAGCCTTCAATGTCGCTGATGACACAGTTCTCGCTGTCGCTGAAAAACCTCTTTACCAAGAAGGGAAGAACAGCCCTTACCTCCTTTGCGGGAAGTATCGGTATCATAGGTATAGCACTTATATATTCAATATCTCAGGGCTTTTCGACATATATCGACACGGTTCAGGAGGAGACCCTTTCAAGCTATCCGCTGACCATACAGAAGACCGAGACTAACCTCGGAGACATTATGGAAGTGTTCATGGAGGCAGGAGAGGGAAAGGTTGACCACGATAAAGACGCGATCTACCCAAGGGCTGCTATCTATGACATTATTAATGTTGTCAGCAAAGACGAGCAGAAGGAAAATGACCTCAGAGCCTTCAAGAAATATATTGAGGAGCAGAGAAAAGATAAAGAAACCAAGCTCGGCAAGGCTCTGAACGGTGTTCAGTATAAGTATAACTTTGACCTGCTTATCTACACAAAGAACGTAGACGGTCAGATAATTCAGTCAGATACCCAGCAGCTTATGAGGGGCATTCTTGCTGATTATATGCACATTGATATGTCCGTAATGGAGAACGCAAGCTCTTCCTTCGGCGGAAGCGGAATGATGATGGGCGGAATGTCCTCGGGAATGTGGCAGGAAATGCTCACAGGTGAGGACGGCTCACTTATCAGCCCCCTGATTGAGAAGCAGTATGACCTTATTTACGGCTCATGGCCGAATGACTATAACGAGATCGTTCTTGTAGTTGACCAGAACAACGAGCTCGATGACCTTACACTTTATGCACTGGGTCTCCAGTCAAAGGAAGAGGTAGACAAGGTCATGGACGCTGCCATGAAGGGCGAGAAGATCAAGGACAAGAAAGATGTAAGCTGGTCTTACGAGGATATCTGCAATATGGAGTTCAGAGCAGTGCTCAACTCCGACTGCTATAACTACGATGCAGCTTCGGGTCTTTACAGCGACATCAGAAATACCGACAACGGAACAACCTTCCTGTATGACAATGCTATACCGCTTAAAGTAACAGGTATCATCAGACCCGATGAAGATGCTACCGCAGCTATGATAACAGGTACTATCGGCTACACCAAGAAGCTTACCGATTATGTTATTGATAAGCAGAAGGGCTCCGATGTTATTCAGGCACAGCTTGATTCTCCTGAAATGGACGTTATAACAGGCCTGCCGTTCAAGCCCGAGAATACCTCGTTCACCGACGCCGACAAGGCAGCAGCCTTTAAGGCATACCTTGCCTCGGTAGGCGATGCCCAGAAGCCTGAGCTCTATAAGAAAATGATGGCTGTACCGCCTCAGGAGGTAATAGATCAGGCACTTGCTGAGGGCATGAAGGGCCTCAAGCGTGAGGACATTGAAGCTCAGATGATACAGACACTTACAACTCAGATGAATGTTGATGAGGAGCAGGTAAAGGGCTATATCGCAAATATGAGCGATGATGAGCTGAATGAGATGTACTCAAATATGATAGTTGAGGGCATAAAGGCTCAGTACAGCCAGAAAATTGATGAGGAGCTTTCAAAGCTTACAGATGAGCAGGCAGCTGCGGCTTTTGACCAGACAATAAAGCTGCTTACAGATTCACAGCTTGCAGCTTACTATGATTCAATTATGGAGTTCTCAACCTCAAATTATGAGCTCAACCTCAAAAACCTCGGCTATGTTGATACCGATGAGCCTTCGAGCATAAACCTTTATGCAAAGAGCTTTGCCGATAAGGACTCTATCACCGAGGCAATTGATGACTACAATAAGGGCAAGGAAGAGCTCGACCAGATAAAGTACACCGACTATATCGGTCTGATGATGAGCTCTATCACAACGATTATCAATGCTATCACCTATGTACTGATTGCATTTGTAAGTATCTCTCTTGTAGTATCCTCGATCATGATAGGCGTAATCACACTTATCTCTGTTCAGGAGAGAACAAAGGAGATCGGTATTCTCAGAGCAGTCGGAGCATCAAAGAGAAATGTCAGCAATATGTTCAATGCAGAGACGGCGCTTATCGGCTTCTCCTCGGGACTGTTGGGCGTTGTCGTGACGTACCTGCTGTGCATACCTATAAATATAATAGTTTATAAGCTGACCGAGCTCGGCGGACTCAAAGCATATCTGCCGATACCGACAGCACTCATACTCATAACTATAAGCATTCTTCTCTCGCTCATTTCGGGGCTTATCCCGTCAAGAAGCGCAGCAAAGAAGGACCCTGTAGTGGCACTGAGGACAGAATAATACCATATATTGTATCACCGCAGGGAATCAGCTCTGCGGTGATTTGTTTATAATGCTGATAAAATTGTTGTGAAATTTGTGCATTTCCATAAAAATACTTGTACCTTATTGACTAGGTATCAAAAAAGTAATATAATTAATTTGATAAATTATCTGAGGAGGTAGAACCTGATGAGATTAAGAAAAATATTTGCAGGTCTGATAGCTTCGGCGATGGCGTTTACAACTATGGCAAGTATGGCTGCGTTTGAGGTTAGTGCGGAAACTAAACTGGTAGAAAACAGCAGTATCGAATTTAATGTTACAGTTGCTAAGTCACAGTGGGGTGATTGGCTGGAATCATCATATAACGAGTCACTGATGGATGTTTTTTCCAGCTCCAAGAAATTGGAAGAGGCAGATCAGATAACCATTACTGCGACAGTATCTAATGTTAATGGTGCTTCTGCCAATGATTTTTTCATTGTACCGTATGCTCAGGTCGGCTCAAACTGGGATTGGAAAGCAATAGACAATACTTATTTCAGTAACGGCAGTGTATCGGTTACCTATGATATTGAAGATCTGGGTATCACAAAAGCCGATGAATTGAAGACTTGCGGAGTGCAGTTTGCTGTTGGCAACGTGAAAGAAGGTCAGAGTATAACAGCGGATATAGTTTATAGTGTTTCAATGACCGGTGAATTTACAACCGATTATTCTTATGTTGAGTCGGGCCATGCACACATTTATGATGAAGAGGCATCGTGGTGGTGTCAGTATCAGCCGAATTTATCCGTTTCGGATCTGATAGGTGATATTGACCCTGAAAAAGTTGAATCTATTACTTTCGAAGGAGATAATCAGTTCGTTATTGGCTATAATGCGGTCGATTATGCCTATTTTAACGAGAGTGAAGAGTATAGTCATTGGAAAAGCAGTCAGCCTTCAACAACAATAACTATTGATGATATTGATTTAAGTGATGAAGGCTTTGCAATAGCTTTTGTCGGTAACGGAGCTAAAACAACCTATGATATAACCTGGACAATAAATACTTCTGACGGTATACTCAAAGAGGGCGAATACAATCAGTTTGCATTCAGTAAGGAAGTAGTACGTTATCAGAGATATGTAAAGGTAGTTAAAAAATCTGAACTTGAAGGTATGCACAAGGCAACATTCACTTTTACATATAATGGTAATGTGTATTCTGTAGATAAGAAAGAGTACTATACTTCCTGCAAGGCAAAGAATGTTCGCTATACAGCAGAAGACGGCTGTGTTCTGCTTGTTCTAACCGTAAAGGGTGTTCCGTCTGATACAGTACTTGACGTAACCTGTGAACTATCATAAAAGGAGGCACTAATCAATGAAACATTCATTTATCGATGCTGAAATAGAGATCATAAAATTCACAACAACTGATGTTATTGAAGACAGCGGTATGACTAACGGTGGAAGTGCAGGTAATCCTACAACCAACCCTGATATTACTCTTCCATAAATAACTGAACGGCAGGCTTTGTGCCTGCCGCTTTTTCAGAGGTGAAAACTATGAAAAAAATATTAGCACTTACTGCAGCCCTTATGCTGACAATGTCTTTCTGTGCCTGCAGTGATGACGATAACAGCTCCTCAAAGGCGGATAAGGCTTTCTCAAATTCATCAAAGTCTGTATCTGAAAATATGAAAGAGGGCTCCCTTGCGGAAATAACCGATGATAAGGGTGTCGATATTGTCCTTGGAGAGGAGACATCGGGCACTGAAAAAAAGGCTTCCGAAAAATCAGCTAAGGACAGCTCGTCAGAGAAATCCGAGTCTGCCGGCAGCTCTAAAAAAACAACCTCGGATAAGAGCAGCAGGTCGGGCTCTTCAACTACCGTAAAGACAACAGATAAAGCATCTGACAAAAACGGAAACGGTACAAGCTCCGCTAAGAGCACGACCAAAAAGGAAAGCTCGGGAAGCAAAGGTGAGCTTGTGATAGAAGACGAGCCCGGAAACGGCGGCTCAGGTGAGGGCTTCACTCCGGGAAATAAGACAACGAAGCAGACCTCTGCACAGACACCTGACCCCGAAACTCCGACAAAGGCCACTACAGAGGAAATACCCATTCCCGATGACGGCCTGGATTGGGGCCCGCTGATACCCGTATAAAAATGAACTCCGCACTGCTTCGGTGCGGAGTTTTTGTATGTTGCAACAGTTCTTTTAATGGGGGTCGGGGAGATAGCCCCGTAGGGGCAAAGTCTGCACTGTTCTGAGCTTTTCTTATTTTACCTTAGTTTCAAAGCCGTTCACTTCAATTTCGGGGTCTTCAAGGTCAATTATGATACAGCGTCTGCCGTCGATGACCTGAGTTTTCACCTTGTCAACTGCGTCACGCTTAATGTTTACGGTTATCGAGGGCATAGTCACAATCGTTTTTGTATCAATCAGATTCTGTGCCGTCAGGCTCTTGTCTCCGACCTTGCTTTCAAAAACCTTGGGAAGAGCCTCAAGCTTCTCGGCACTTACTCCCGAATCCCAGAGTATCTGCGAAAGTGTCTTATTATCGACCTTTGGTATCTCGGTTTCATGAGCATTCTGATCGACAATTTCCTTTATCTTGGTGTTCACCGAGGTTATAAGCTCATAGTCAAGCTCTTCGCCGACAACATTTTCAAGGATAGTCCTGAAAGTGTTTCTCTCATTCTCGTATGACATCTTGAACTCACACCCAAGAAGCTCCTCAACTATAGATACATTAGGCTTCTTTGCATTTTTGGAGTAGTATAGCACACCGTTCACATCGGGAGCTCTGTCATTGAACAGCGGAAAGAGAAAACCGTCTGAGGGCATCTCAACTATCCTGTCCGAACGTGAATTCTTTGCAATAGAGTTCTGCTCAATGTCATATACAAGACCGTCTATCCTGAGCGTAACAGGGCATACCGCCGTAATAATAAAGCGGTAGTTCGTGTCGGCATCGTCGGTGAGCTCGTCCATTTTGTTCTTTTTGAGCACAGAGTATGTACAGTGTGCCACAAACACAGCATAGGTAGAAACGTACTCCATTTTCTCGGCGATAGTGTCGATAAGCTTGCGGTTGAGCTCCTCGTTTTCAAGCTTGCTTCCAAGAATCTCATAGTAAAAGCCCTGCATACCGCCCTCAAGCTTAGCGTCTTTCGGAAATTCGTATTCCGTCAGGTTTTTTCCTATAGTTCCGCTAAGCACCTTTTTAAGGGTCGCAGTAATAAGCTCGCACTCATCAGGCTCGATTGAGATAAAGGGCTTGCTCTCGGTCATCTTGACATTCTTTTCGGCATCTACAAAGGCAGTAAGCACCCTGTCTATCGTAAAAAGACCGCTGTCTCCGCCGAACTGCTTTTTTATTTCATTGATCTCTTTTTTGTTCATAGTTATTCTCCTTTTTTATTATACGAAAAATATTATACCACGTTGAGAAAAAAATTGCAAGTATGATTTAGGCAACACCGCACGACCCGCGGCTAACGCCTCTGCTCATATATGCCTATCGTGAAAACTTACTATTCGGAATTTGAAAGTTATGTGTTAAAGCGTTTACAGGTCAATTACAGTTATTACAGTATGGTGCAGGAATATTGACGGTTGGGGAAGCTTGTGGTATAATGTAGAAAATTAGCGGGTCTGTAAAGGCTTGGCTGCAGGGGAAGAAGGTGGAGCATAATGTTGGATATCGGCGAGAGACTTGCGTCTTATGAACCGCTTTGGGAAAACTGGTATAAGGACAGCTATCTGGGAGGAGGAAACTCGGGAAGGGTTTACAGACTGAAGCAGAGCTTTTTCGGAGAGACCAGATATTCTGCTGTGAAGGTCATACCGGTAGACCTTAGCAATGAGCTCGGTGATGCGGCAGACCCCGTTATGCTTGTCGAGAGTCGGAAGTCGGCCGTTGTGAACGAGATAAAAAATATGTATAAGCTCAAGGGTAAGGAGCATATAGTTCAGTGCCTTGCTCACAGCATTAAGGATATTTATAACGATCAGGGTATGATTGTCGGGTTTGATGTCCTTATACAGATGGATTACTATATCTCGGTTCCCGAATATATGCAGAAGTACGGTCCTCTTTCCGAGAATGAGGTGCTGAGACTTGCACTGCATATTTCAAACGGTATAAAGGCTATGCACGAGATAGATATGCTCCACAGAGATATAAAGCCCGAAAACATCTATGTTGACAGCAAGGGTAATTTCCTTCTCGGGGACTTAGGCATTGCCAAGCAGGAGGAGCTTATCAGCTATTCAACCTTTGCGGGCACAAGACCCTTTATAGCTCCTGAGGTGTGGAAGGCTTCCAGTACTCAGGAGGGGTATACAAAAACTGCGGATATTTATTCGTTCGGCATAATGCTTTATTATCTTCTCAACGGCAACAGGATACCTTTTGCAGGTGAGGACAGCTCTGCTGTTGATGAAGACAAGGCGGTCTTTGACAGGATAAACGGAAAGGAGTTTCCTCCTCCTAAGGGCTGCTCGGAGCTTATGTCAACCATAGTTATGCAGTGCTGTGCCTATGAGCCGATAAACAGGTTCAGAACTATCAGTGCTGTTATAAGGTCTCTGGAGGAGCTTCGTGACAGAAGCGAGCCTGAGCCTGTCCCTGTTGAGAGGTATGCTTCCATGTATGGAATAAGCGAGGTGTCAGCACCGCCTCCCGAGCCTGCAAGGGTAAACCGCAGACCCGAGCCTGCGACCGTCAACTACAGCAAAGAGGCTGTAAGAGAGGCCGAGAAGAAGCTTCAGGCTGAAAATGCCCGAAAGGCAGAGCTTCAGCCTGTCAGGATAGAGCAGGCATCGTCTGCAAAAACGATAGCTATAGTAGTTATTTCAGCTGCCCTTATCTTAATGGCTATGGCTGTGGTGTTTCTGCTTGTGCTCAGGAAAAGCGAGAACTCCCGTGAGCGTGCCGAAAGGATAGCTTCTGTCACTGTGACAACTACTAAAGCAAGCCCTGTAAGCTCCGAAACAGACGAAAGCTCAAAGCCTGAGACCACATCGACTACCACAACCACTACCTCAAAAAGCACTACTTCAACAACCACGACAACTACTACAACTACTACTACGGCATCGTCGGTTTCTCCGTCTGATGAGGTAATTCCCGATGATGCGGCTTACATAAAGACTGTGTATGTGAACTCTCCTTATGTACGGCTGAGAAAAGGACCTTCCTACAGCTATGACGCTGTGATAGAAGAGCTTCTCCCCGAGGGTGCCAGCCTTGAAATGTTCGCAGAGAGATATGATGAAGCTTCGGGCGCATGGTGGGCTTATGTTGACTACAGTGTGTATTCGGGTTGGTGTATTGAGTCTATGCTGACTGATGAAAAGCCTGCGGAGAATACGATTTCCGAGCCTGCGTACCTTGCTGACGAGGAATTGCCTGTAAAGATACTTGCCAATTATCTTGAAATAAGAACAGGCCCCGGAGACAGCTTTGAAGTCATAGGCTATGCCGATATAGGCGATACAGCTTATCTGAAAGGCTACCGTGCAGACCCGTATACCGACAGGTGGATATACATCGAATATGACGGTGTTGAGGGCTGGGTACAGACCTACAGTAATGGACGGGATACCGTTGAGATAGAGAAAGAACAGGGCTATGATGACGATGATGACGGCTTCTTCAGCTGGTTTTGGTAATAAATGTCTGACAGCGAACGGGAGATCTCCTGTTCGCTGTTAGTTTTATCCATATTTGTAAAATGTGTTCCCGACTACTTTACAAACATAAAATGTTGTGCTATAATTATTATGTATAACTATGAAGTTTAAGGGCGGTGAAGCTATGGATATGATAAATGTTTCGGAGCACAATCAGCTTCTGAACAGTATGCTGGATAATATTACAGACGGAGTTTACTGTGTTGATGTACACAGAAGGATAATGTACTGGAATAAGGCGGCAGAGCGTATCACAGGCTACAGCAAGGAAGAAATGATAGGCAGAACCTGCTTCGATTCTCAGCTTGACCATATCGACAAGAAGGGCAGACCGCTTTGCAATCTTCTGTGCCCTCTGGTGGGAACTATATTTGACGGCAGAGAGCGTCATGAGCAAGTGTTTGTCAGAAACAAGAACGGACACCGCCTGCCTATTATAGTGAACACCTTTCCTCTGGAGCTGAACGGCGAGACTATAGGCGCTGTAGAGGTATTTCAGGACTGCGTTGCACCGACCTATGATGACAAAATTATAGATGAACTCTCCGAGGCGGCTATGCATGATGAGCTTACAGGTATGCCTAACAGAAGCTACCTGAACAACTTCCTCATATATAAGCTCAAAGAGAGCCTGCGCTTTATACGGCCTTTCGTTCTTCTTTTTGCGGATATAGACAATTTCAGAGACTTCAACAACCGCTACGGTCATAATGAGGGTGACAATATCCTCAGGTGCATTGCTATAAAGCTTCGCACCAGAGCCAGAAAGGATGACCTTATCGGACGCTGGGGCGGTGAGGAGATAATCGGCATTTTCAGCGGTGCTGAGGACTGCGACGAGCAGATAATCGGCGAGAAGTTCAAGCGCTGGATAGACGAGGTAGAGCTTGAGCATAACGGTCAGAAGCTAAAGGTTACGGTTTCTGTCGGTGTTACCGCTGTAAGGCGTGATGATACGCTTGAGTCTCTTATCACCCGTGCGGACAAGCTTATGTACATAAGCAAAAACACAGGCAAGGACCGTGTAACTACTGATGATTATTTTAGGCAGATGCATACTGAACAATAGCATCATATCATAAAAACAGAAAGGAGGCTTTCACTGTGGACATTACGATCCCCGACAGAGTGGTTAGGATGAGTGCAGACAGAATGCCCGGAGGCTTTATGATCTATCGGGATAATGAGTCCGAGGAGATTTTATATGTCAACGATAAATTTCTGGAAATTCTCGGCTGTGAGAGCCTTGACGATATAATAGCAAGCTACGGAAAGGGCTTTATGGACATCGTCTACTATCAGGATATTAAAAACGTTGAGGCAAGCATATATAACCAGATAGTACAGGGCTTTAATACCTTTGACCATGTGAATTACAGGGTCTGCAATAAGGCAGGAAAGCTGAAATATATCGAGCATTACGGTCAGCTTGTTGATGATGAGGAGCTTGGGCGTGTGTTCTATGTGTTCATAATTGATACGGACACAAAGCATATAACGTATGAGCTTAACCGCCTGACGGGTCTGCCCGGTATGCACAGGTTCTATGACTTCTCAAAGAAGCTTTTAGACCTTAATGCCCTGAACCCGAATGCTCAGGAGTTTTCGATCGTATATTTCAATATCAATCATTTCAGCTCGGTAAATCTGAAATACGGTATAAAGGCAGGAGATGAGTTCCTGCTCAATGTTGCCCAGATATTAAAGCACATTTTCCCTGATGATTTTCTGGCGCACCTGTCAAATGACCGCTTTGCTGTCCTTACTGAGACAGAGGGTCTTTCAGGCCGTATAACCTATGTGAGAAACCTCATCAAACAGCATACTGCCGACCTTAAAACTGAGCTCAAGGCAGGTATATATAACTTTGAGGACAACAGCATCAGCCCTGAAAAGGCTTGCGGATATGCTCAGTTTGCCTGCGACAGCATTAAGGAGAGACCATCGGTCTATGTTGCGGTTTACGATGAGAAAATGAAGCATGAGTTTGAACAGAGACAGTTCGTGGTTGATAATATCGACAATGCTGTTAAGAACGGTCATATCGAGGCATTTTATCAGCCTGTTGTAAGAACGCTCAGCCAGAAGGTCTGCTCGGTTGAGGCGCTTGCCCGCTGGAGAGACCCCGAGAGAGGACTGCTCTCGCCTGCGGTGTTTATTTCGGCTCTGGAGGATAGCCGCCTTATCCATAAGCTTGACTGCTGTATGATAGAGCTTATCTGCCAGAACTACAGACGCCTTGTTGACAGGGGCGAAAGACCGATACCTGTGTCCTTTAACCTGTCAAGGATAGACTTCCTGCTTTGTGATATTTTCAGATTTGTAGACGATACAGTTACCAAGTATGATGTCCCGAAGAAGATGCTCCGTATTGAGATAACAGAAAGCGTTATCATCAGTGAGTATGATTATATCACCTCGGTTATTGATAAGTTCAGAGCCGCAGGCTTTGAGATATGGATGGACGACTTCGGAAGCGGATATTCATCACTGAATGTTCTGAAGGACTTCGCCTTTGATAAGCTGAAAATTGATATGCTTTTCCTTTCAACCTTCAATCAGAAGACTAAGGATATCCTGATGTCGATAGTCAGAATGAGCAAGATCATCAACGTTGATACTCTTGCCGAGGGTGTTGAAACTGAGGAGCAGTTCGAGTTTTTGAAAAATATCGGCTGTGAAACTGTGCAGGGCTTCTGGTTCGGCAGACCTCTGCCTTATGACCAGACTATAGAGCACATCAGAAACAGGGGTCTCGTTATTGAGGAGGACTACGAAGAGGAGTTCTATGACCCTGCAGGCAAGGAAGACTTCCTGACCGATGTTTCAATGTCGCTTATATATGATGACGGAAAGCATTTCAGGTATCTGTTTGCAAATGACAGGCACAGAGACCTCTTAAAAAGCCTGGGGCTCAATGATACAAAGTTTGTAGAGAAAATGGTCAACAGCAATATGACGCCGTTTTCGCCTGCTATCAGAGAGTTTATAAGAAAGCCTGCAAAAAGCCGCAACCGTGAGGAGCTTTACTATACAGCACACGGAAGATATATCCGTATCCTTGTGAGAACGCTCTCCGAGCATAACGGGCACTATATCCATAAATTGAGAGCCAGTGATATGACGCACAACGTTGATGCCGAAAAGAGCGATGAGCTTGACAATGCACTTAGAAGCCTGTTCCAGCTTTATAAGGCAGTGTATCAGCTTGACCTTGAAAACCGCAGGTCAAAGAGGCTGTTTTCAAATTCTTATGTTGCAAGCAAGACTGCTGACGAGGCAGGCTCTGTTGAATTCAGAAATGAATACACAGGCTATCTTCATCCTGCTGACAGACAGAGGTATGTTGAGTTCGCAAATAAGGATAACATTATCAGCCGTATTGATGTTTCAAAGAACGGCTATATCTCGGATTGCTTCCGCACAGTAAATGCAAAGGGCGAGTATGAGTGGACCCTCCATACGATACTGTGCAGACCAAATGCCAGCGGCAGAGAGTACCTTTACTGTGTAGCAGATATCATAACCGATGATACTCCGCTGTCGGTGCGTCACGATAAGATGCTTTCTCAGCTTTATGATACTTAAAGATCACAGGCTTCGCTTTTGCGGAGCCTGTTTTGTGATTTGTAATATATTTATATAATATAAATATTTATGCTTGAAAAATTAGGCATATTGTGCTATACTCATAATAACTTAATGTTTTTGGAGATGATATAATGCCAAATCCGATTTTACCGCTGTGGGAATATATCCCCGATGCCGAGCCAAGAGTTTTCGGAGACAGAGTGTACCTTTACGGCTCTCACGACAGACCTGCGGGAGAGGAGTTCTGCGACTGGAAGCTGAAGGTATGGTCGGCAGATGTGAATGACCTTAACAACTGGAAATGTCACGGAGACAGCTTCCGTACCAAAGACGGAACTGACCGCAAGGCTGATACCTCGGAGTGGACAAACAATCTCCTGTTTGCTCCCGATGTGGTCGAGAAGGACGGGAAGTACTATCTCTACACTTATATAGTCGGAACTGAGGGCGCAGTGAGCGTTTCTGACAAGCCCGAAGGTCCTTTCAAGCTTGTAGGCAGATATAACTGGCAGGGCAAAGAGGTCGGTGATGAGGGTACATTCAATGACCCGGGAGTGCTTGTTGACGATGACGGAAGAGTGTATGTATACTACGGCTTTTCGCAGTCTAACATGAATGAGCTTGACGGAAACGATATGCATACCGTTATCGAGGGCTCATATATGAGGTCTGTTATTGCAGACGGCGAGGAAGTGCCTGCTGAACAGCGCTTCTATGAGGCAAGCTCTCCGAGAAAGATCGGCGATACCTACTATATGATCTATTCTCCCTGCAAGGGAAGCAGGCTTGCTTATGCTACCTCGGATTCACCGAGAGGACCCTTCACCTACAGGGGCTATATCATTGATAATGAGGTTGATTACCCAGGCGGCAACGATCACGGATCTATAGCCTGCATAAACGGGCAGTGGTACATCTTCTATCATAAGATGACCAACGGCACAATAATGTCAAGGCGTGTGTGCGCCGAAAAGATAGAGATCCTTCCCGACGGCACTATACCGACAGTAGAGATGACCTCGCTCGGCTTTGAGGATTCGCTTGACCCGTATAAGATAACTCCTGCAGAGATAGCCTGCGTGCTTAAAGGCGGCTGCTTTATCACTGAAAAGAACCTTTTCGAGAGAGTGGTCACAGATATAAAAGACGGCTGTATCATCGGATATAAGTATTTTGACTTCGGAGATGACTTTACAGGCGACAGCTTACAGCTTGCCGTAAAGGTAAGAGGTATGGGTACAAACTGCCGTATGAAAATTCTCGCTGACAGCTATGAAGACGGCGAGGAGCTCGGTGTTATGGAGATCGGAACAGGCGACGGCATTTATAAATGCAGGATAAAGAACATCACAGGAAGTCATTCGATATTCTTCGTGGCTGACCACAAGATAACTGACTGGACAGCGCAGTTCTTTGAGGGCAAACAGCTTTTCGAGCTTGTTGAGTTTGTATTTATCAAGTAAGGAGTGACTTTTATGACAATGAAGAAGATATGCGCACTCAGCGCAGCAATGCTTATGGCTTTTACCGCTGCCTCATGCGGCAGCAAGGACAGCTCTTCCTCAAAAAAGGAAGATGATTTCTCTGCGACCGAAAACGTTGAGGTAGCTTCAACCGATAAAGTAGATGCTATTCCCGAGGGCGCTGAAACTTCACTTCTGTACCTCGGTGTTTCTGACCTTAACCCTACAAGAGCTAACCCCGAAAAGAGCACAGAGCTCACTCTGTTTGAAGAGAAGGGCGGCTCTATTGAGTATCAGAGAACAAGCTATTTCGAGAGATTTGATGACCTTGCAGCAGCACTTCTTGCAAACAAGGACATTCCCGATATGACAAACTATGAGTGGCTGTCATTCCCTGCACACGTTGTAGCAAATATGCACCAGCCGATTGATGAGATCGTAAGCTTTGACGATCCCCTCTGGGCAGATGTAAAAGACGATTCCGAGCAGTATTCTCTGAACGGTCAGCACTATGTTGCACCTCTGAGATATGAGGCTTCGGCTATGATCTGCTATAACCATGAGATCATTGAAGACGAGGGTCTTCAGGACCCGTATGAGCTTTATCTTGAGGGCGAGTGGAACTGGGACAACTGGGCAGAGATCATGCGTGAGTACGTTCAGAACAGCAGCGGCGACGATGAGAGATACGGCATTAACGGCTTCTTTAAGCAGCATATCACTCAGCAGACAGGAAAGACTCTTGTAAACTATGATGAGGCTTCAAACTCATTTTCATCAAACCTTGATGACCCCGATATAGAGAACGCTCAGAATCTTCTTGCAGACCTCAACAAGGAGAATATCATTCTCAATGAGTGGGTAGGCAGTGCAAGAGATGCCTTCAATAAGGGCTGTCTGTTCTATGCAATGGGCGACTGGGCATATTCGGGCAGCAACGCTCCGAAGGATTCCGATGACTGGGCAATAGTGCCTATTCCTCAGTATACCAACAACCCTCAGAAGATAACAACCTCTGACATGAAGGCGTTCATGTGGACAAGAGGCTCAACAAAGAAAGAGGCTATGAAGTGCTGGCTTGAGTGCTGCCGTGTTACCTACACAGACCCCGACTACCAGCAGACAAACAAGGATAAGTTCATGGAGAACAATCCTACATGGACCGATGAGATGTACGCAGTCAAGACCGATGTGGTTTCAAGCGACTACTATATGATCTATGACTATTGCTACGGTATCTCCAATGCTCTCGGCGACCCGAACAGCTTTGACGGCAACAACAGCCTTACAGATTCACTCTATATTCTGTCCTCACAGCCTGACAGCGAGGGCGCTCAGCAGACATGGGCATCTGTCAGACAGGCATACAGCACAACTGTAGATTCAGAGCTCAAGACCATAAACGAGCAGATTCAGAAGATAGTATCAGGCTCATAAAATTTTAAGCCCTTCCCATAAGCGGAGGGGCTTTGATATGCGGAGGTATAGCTATGATGAACATAGAAAAGGAGCTCAAAGTAATGCTTACTGAGGCGCAGTATGAAAGGCTCAGCAAGGAATTTGAGTGGGAGCACACAATAGAACAGCGTAACCACTATTTCAGATGCAGGAACACAAAGCTGTTTTCAAGTATCAGAGTAAGGCAGATAGGGGAGCGCTTCTTCTTGCAGGTGAAAATGCCCGTATCGGAGGAGGGTGCGCTGTCTGTAAAGAAGGAGTTTGAAAAGGAGCTGTCCGCTGTGCCGCCTGTGCTTTCAGCAGGGGAGCTTAAAGAGCTCACAGGTGCGTATTTTGGAGATGCAGTAGGTATGGGAGAGCTTTTTACTCTGAGAAAGACAGCAGTGATAGAAAGCTGTGAGGTCTGCCTTGACAAAAGCGAGTATCTCGGCATTACAGACTTTGAGATTGAGCTTGAATATACAGGAGAGTATCCGACTGAGCTTGTCGGAAGGATCGAGGCTCTCGGAATATGCTTTGATAAGCCCCCTGTAGGCAAATATGCAAGGTTTATTGACGCTTATAAAAATAATGCTTGACTTTATAGAGGAATTGTAGTATAATGATATTTGTATGTAAAGGCGAATTGCCAAAAGGAAAGGAATTTGATATCAATGTCTAAGGCAAAGAGATTTGCCGCTGCTGTGCTTGCTTCGGCTGTATGCGCTGCTTCGTTTACGGGCTGCTCTGATACAACCTACGCAATGACTGCAGGCGGTGAAAAAATAAATGCAGGTATATATATCTACAATATCTACAGCGAGATGTCCTACAGGAATATGATGATGTATTATTCCGATGGCGTAACCGAGGACTTTTTCAGTCAGAAGATAGAGGGCAAGGATTATGCTGATTATCTGTCTGACTATGCTATGAAGTCTACAAAGGAGTATGCTGCTGTAAAGGCTAAGTTTGAGGAGCTTGACCTGAAGCTTACAAAGGATCAGCTCAAGGAGATACAGGAGTCGGTAAACAGTGCATGGGATTCTCAGGGAGAGCTTTACGAGTATGAGGGCATTTCCAAGGAGTCTATAAAGCTGGCTCAGCAGGCTTCGTATATGAGAACAGAGCTTTTCAATCATTATTACGCTGAGGGCGGCGAGGAAGAAGTCACCAATGCGGATATAGAAAGCTTCCTGAAAGAAAATTACATGAGATACAAGATGATAACTATCTCAAAGGCGGCTGAGGGCGACGAAAACGCTGATCAGACCAATGCCGAGGCTAAGGAACACTTTGATGAGTTCTCCGCACAGGCAGAGGGTGTTTCATTTGAGGATTTCGATCTTGTTATAAGCGCTTACAATGACCATGTAGCAGCCGAGCAGGCAGCCGCTTCCGAGGAGTCCTCGCAGGCTGCTGATGATACCGACAGCGGCTCGTCAGCAGACAGTGCTGCATCAGCCGACAGCGCTGCAGGCGAGGAGCTTACAGCGAGCGAGGTATCGACCGAGAGCACAAATGCTTCTGCAGATGAGAGCGCAGCGGCTGAGGATTCCGAGGAGGTTGTTCCTGACAGCACCGCAGAGGAAGAGGTAACGGATACTGAGGCTCCCGACAGTGAGACAATGACTGACGGCGGCGACCTGAACCTTGATCCCGATGCAGTGCTCGACAGTACTGACAGTGAGGCAGAGTCTGAGGCTGAGGACGATCCTTATGCAAATGAGCAGATGGTGAACTTCTCCAATATAAAGAAGACTTATGAAGAGAATAAGGACACCAAGGATTACGACGATTCATCATATAAGCTCAACGAGTTTATCAACAATCTGTCGGCAGGCTCGGTTGAGACCTACGAGAATGACAACGCCTACTACATCATTGCAAAGGGCGATGTTGCGGAAAGAGCTTCTGAGTATGCAGAGTCGAATCGTGACAGCCTGCTTCAGGAAATGAAGGCGGAGGATTTTCAGGCTAAGATCGACAGCTGGGTAGAGGCTATGGACTTCAAGATCAACGATAAGGCTATAAAGCGTTATACTCCAAAGGTTGTTTATGACAGACAGGTAGAGTATTCCGAGAAGCATTCCACTAAGTAATAAATCAGAGCCCCGAGGTTTCGGGGCTCTTTTTGTGTCAGTCTGCACAATGAAGGGTGTTCACTTTTGTGCAATAGGCAGAATTGCTCGGATCTTGTTAGGATATAGTCTTCAGATACGATATAATTATAAAGGGGGGTGAGGACATGAAAAGCACCGACAGAAAAGAACTCGCTGATGTGATAAATAAGTATAAGGGTCTTATCTACAGTGCGGTACTTGCACAGGTGGGACTGCGTTCTGATGCAGACGATGTTTTTCAGGACGTTTTCCTTACCTATATAAGAAAGGCACCCGAGTTTGAGAGCGAGCCTCAGAGAAAGGCTTGGCTCCTGAAAACTGCTGTGAATATCGCAAGGCAGTATAACCACAGCTCGTGGAACACCAAGGTAGACAAAACGGACGAGCCCCTTAAAGACGCACAGGTGAGCTTCAAGAGCAGCGAAAAGAGCGAGGTCTTCGAGGCTGTTATGAAGCTTGATGACAAGTACAGACTGCCTGTGTACTTCTATTATTTTTTGGGGCTGTCCTCAAAGGAGATAGGCGAGTCGCTGGGCATAACGGCAGAGAATGTTGATATGCGTCTTAGCCGTGCAAGAAAGATGCTGAGAGAACGTTTGAAGGGAGGGCATTTCGATGAATGAAAGATTTTTCAAAGAAATGAGAGCAGAACTGTCTGCTCAGCTTGTGCCTTCTGATGCCCTTATAGAGAGCATACTCGACAGGGGAGAGCTGATAAGCACCTCGGCCGATGAGCCTGAAAGGGAGTTCCATGACAGCGCCCGGGGAGCCGCTTCCGGTGCGAGCGTTAAAAGGCATTACGGAGTTTTCATCTCAATTGCTGCGGCGGCAGCAGTTGTGTGCGGACTTGTGCTGCTGCTTAATATGAAAAACAATAAGCCGATAAAAACCGAAAGCTCCTCGCTGACGGCAGGAGTAACATCGGTAGAGAAAAAAGAAGGTATCATATATACAACTATAGACGTTGAGACCGTAACCGACAAGGACATCTCGGAGGAACAGTGGGAGCGCTTTGAAAAGGCAGGAGAGTTCCTTGAAAATAACAAGTCACGCTTTGATATCATAAGCACCGTCAATTGCGGAAACTGGATGTCTGTAAGCATAAGAGACGAAGCAAGTGCGCCTAAGATAACAGCGGCGCTTGAGATCGAAGGCATCGACCCCGAGCTTATCGAGATACACACAGCTTACAGAAAGGTCATAGCAGAGCGTACCGAGGGCGCAGAGCCGATAACTGATTATCAAACGGTAAGAAAGCTTATATCGAAGTACTCAAAGGAGCTTGGTACGGCCGAGGTCAAGAATGAAAATAATAAGATCTGCGTTGATGTTCTCTATGTAAGGGGGATAGATGACTGCCGAAAATATCTTGAAGCCTGCGGAGTTGATATAAGTAAGATCAAATTCAGGGCTGCGGAATTAAGAATAATAGATACAAACAGCGTGGCGAATTTTAATTTTCGCCTGAGCGACCAAGGCTTATATGACTATTTTCATATCAAGGACATAGAGGTGCTATATGAAAGCAATGGAAGCGATGGTCTTTACCGCAAAACGATCCTGAAGATAAATATGAAAGATGACAGCATGCTTGAGGAGCTCCTCGATTGTGCAGTAATGTATAACTGTCCGACAACAAGTCTTGCGATATCGTTTGACGGTGAGAACTATGATATTTACGATCAAAGCGATGATAATAAGGAATACCTTGAAGAGAGGGCAAAGCTCTACAACGAGATATGGAGAGCAGCAGAAAACGAAAACAATGAGGCGTTTAATAGTGAAGCCGTTTATATGGCTATCTATCTGCCGTCGAAATTGGTGCTGTGTGCCGAGGACGGAGCTCATTATCAGGCGATAAGTGACTTTCTGGACAGGCACCCCGAGTACAAAAAGGAAACAAGGCTTATTATGTACGGTGATTCGCTTACTCCCGAAATGCCTGTTGATACTGAGTCCGAAGCGCCCGATTTCAAAGAGGCGATCGCACTTATCGGTACCTATGCCGATGCCTGCGGAGTGGCCTCCTGCGATGTGGTCGATGAAAGCTGGCTCAATGTTGTTGTTGATACCAAAGATAATGCCGACAGGCTCTATGCGGAGCTTGAAAAGGCAGACCTGAGCATTAAGGACATTGATATCCACGAGCCCATTGAGCCTGTAACCGTCGAATGGAAAGAGGTCAGCACGCTTTCGGGTGTTCAGAAAAACCTGAGTGATCGTATGTTGGAGCTGGGGATAATCTCTATGGGAGAATATTCGGGTGTGAAAAAATTAGCCATAGAGGTAAAGTTCGAGCACAATAAAGCTGATATAGAAGCACTTTTGAGTGAACATGGTGTTGACCTTGACAAGATAGATCTGAGTGTTGCAAAAGGAACAATACGCACTGCCGTATATGGTTCAGACGTAAATGAGGAATACTACGATGAAGCAGGCGTTGTTGATATTGAGTCTTATATCCCGCAGTGTGCCTATGGAGTAGATATAAAAAGACTGTACTTCAACACTCAGGAGGAGGCCGACGCCGCCCGTGAACGCTTTGGCGAAAAGGGTGAGCAGAATATGTATCCGTTCTGGTATGACTATAAAGTTTTATAACATAAAAAGGCTGTGCAGAAATTCTCTGCACAGCCTTTGATATTGTCTGCAATCAAGCTTACTGATGTTCTTTGGTTTCAGCACTTTCTATTGCTTCATCGACATTCTTTGCAAGGTCCATCTTCTGGAAGTTCTCTTCATCTGACATATACATCTTAAAGCCCGGTGTCATATCAAACTGAGCCTCAGCCTCCTTGAGATTTACCTGCAGAATGTGACCGCCCTTAGTACGGTCCTCGCTGATAAAGTGGAAATGCCAGCCTGTTGTATTAAGGTCGCTCATATAATCAGGGCAGTAAAGTCCGACTATTGTTCCCTTTGCGTCCTTGAACTCAAATTCAACCTGAGTTTCAGCAAGTGCCTCATCAAGCATCTTGTAAGGCTCTTTCTGCTTGGACTCACTTCTTGCCTTGATGTTTGAGAATGTTCCGTTGATCTTGACCATATAGAACATATTCTTATTAAGCTGAGTGAACTTATCAAGCTCCTTTTTCAGCGAATCCATATCCTTGATATCCTTGAGCTCCATTGTATAGTCATTCTCAAAGAATGTAACATCTGAGAACGGTATCATCTCATCGCCCTCGGGCTTTTCGATATTGCCCTGACTGTCAGCTCTGTAGACCTCACCGTCAATAACGATCATCTCGCCGTTTACGCCCTCAAACGTTCCGAGACCCGTATCTCCCTTTTCTTTCAGAGCGTCAACAGAAAGAATACCGTCATAGTAGCCCTGTACCAGAGACTGCAGCAGAGCAACCTGATAAATTGTCTCATTATTTACGGGAGTATAGGTTTCCTCAAAGGTGTCATCAGCGCTGTCTCCAACAGTCACACCGAGATATTCCTCAAGTGTAATACCCTGCTCAGTGATTTCTTTAGCAGGCTCTTCACCTACATAACGGATATGCCAGGGCTCATAATCAAACTTGGTTATGTCCTCCTTGCCCTCCATATAGTGAAGAATAAAGCCGTACTTTGCAAGCTTTTCATGAATCTTTGCCCAGATGTCGGTATACTTTACAAGGTCTTCGTTATAGATAACAGGCTTGCCGTCAACTATAAGATAAAGGTCTATCGCAAGTCCTGTATGGTGCTCGGAATAGCCGGGAACTGCAACTGTATTCTTAGCATACTCAGAGCCGTACCTTTCTCTGTAGCGCTGTGTAAGCTCAACCTGCTCGGCAACACTTCTGTAGCCCGTATCAACGTCAATAAAAATGCCGTCAGCTTCGAGCTCCTCCTTGAGCTTCATGTAAGCATCGTAAGCTTTTTTCTCAATTGTGACCTCATAATCCTGACCGTTCACAAAAGTGACCATCTCGGTCTTTTCTTCCCAGTCATCGGGAAGCTTGTAGCCGTGAGATACAAATGTCAGATAATCAATTCCGTCAACAATGTTTGTCGGGCGCTCCTTTGGAGCCTCCTCTGCTTCTGACTCCGTGCTCTCAGCCGAGCTTTCCTCAGCGGCCGACTCTACAGCTTCCTTGCTTTCGGCAGCAGATGTTTCAGCCTTGCTGCTGTCAGAGCCTTCCGAGCTTGAATCCGATTCACTGCAGCCGGTCATTGCAGAGCTGCAGCATAGTGCAGCGCTTAGCAGTAAAGCAATAGTTTTTTTGTTCATTCTTATAACCTCCTGTTAAAATGCTGCAAATTGCAGCTTATAAAATGATTATAACACATTTTTACAGGTTTTTCAATGGTTTTTAATAATTTATTTATTAGCTATGTTTCGATAACATAAAAAGCTCCTGTACCTTCACAGTACGGGAGCTTCGTAATTCTCTGAAATAAACGCTTATTGATCAGAATTTCTTTTTAACAACAATATGTATCTTTCCTCCGATGATACCAACGGTCACATCGTCAGCAATATTAGCAATTATCGACTTTTCAAGCTCGTCCCACTGCTCCTGTTTTTCAGGCTCGGAGACCTCGCTGTTAAGACCGTTTTTGTAGTCCACCAGTGACCATATCTGATTCTCGTCATAGTCGGAAACCCCCGCCTTGAACGAACCGTAGGGATCGTCTTTAGCCTGCTTTGCACGCTTTTTCATCATAAGCTGAAGCGACACGGTCAGTCTGTGCAGAATACCCTTTGCCTCGGAATTCTTGCCTGTTGAGGAAAGTGAGAGAATTTTGTTCACATCATACTCAATAGCGTCTTTAGGCTGAACATAAAGGTGCAGCTCATATTCAGGACCGTCATTCTCTATCCAGAAGCTGCCCTCTCCGTAGATAAGCAAAGGCGGCAGCATACAGATAAGCTCCTCAGCCAGCAGCCTTAAACGCCTTGCGGCCTTGTCATCAAGGTTATTGTACTTAGCGACCTTTTCAGCTTCTGCCGGTATTTTTCTGAAATCAGTGCAGAACTGCTGCAGCGAATAAATATTGGATTTCATCAGTATGTCCCCCTATTATTCAATATCAAAAAGATTGATAAAGCCTGTTTCCTCAAAAATCTCAGTGAGTGCATCAGAAACGTTTACCAGTTTCATATTATCGCAGTTTTTAGCTATCATTGCTTTTTTGACTGCAAGGAGTGCTCTGAATCCTGCCGATGAAATGTACGGAACACCCTCAAAATCCACTGTGACAGATTCAATGCCGTCAAGAGCATCAAGCACCTGCTTTTCAAGCTCGGGAGCTGTAAGTGTATCTATTCTGCCTTCAACCTTTGCAGTGAGTTCGGTACCGTTAATTATATTTTCAACCTTCATATTAACACCTTCCAAATAATATACTATAGGCAACACCGCACGACCCGCGGCTAACGCCTCTGCACATCATCTGCTT
>OCVV010811890.1_pt1 | contig 22838 bp, 15 predicted proteins | sample 1539721 | NCBI WGS metagenome assembly OCVV01 (sample SAMN02144230, study PRJEB22623) | gut metagenome | biome: sheep rumen | host: Ovis aries | place: New Zealand
TTCTTGGCAGGTCACGAATCTTTTGCGGCGGCAGAAGGTGCTATCGGTATAGCAAGAACGGCAAACAAAGTCAGAAAAGAACCTTTAAGAGTTATTCTTAACGGTTTAGGTAAAGATGCCGCTTACATTATTTCAAGAATTAACGGTTTTACCGCAGTCGAAACGGAATATGATTATCATACAGGTAAACTAAATATAGTAAGCGAAAAAGCTTTCTCGGACGGCGATAAAGCTAAAGTTAAATGTTACGGAGCGGACGATGTTTCGGAAGGTGTTGCTATAATGATACATGAAGGCGTGGATGTTTCCATTACCGGAAATTCCACAAACCCTACAAGATTCCAGCACCCTGTTGCGGGAACATATAAGAAATGGGCAATTGAAAACGGTAAAAAATATTTCTCGGTAGCTTCCGGCGGCGGAACGGGAAGAACTTTACATCCCGACAATATGGCTGCAGGTCCTGCATCTTACGGTATGACAGATACTATGGGAAGAATGCACGGAGATGCACAGTTTGCAGGTTCTTCTTCGGTTCCGGCACATGTTGAAATGATGGGACTTATCGGTATGGGTAACAACCCTATGGTAGGTGCATCGGTTGCTGTAGCGGTTGCGGTTGAACAAGCAGCAAAATAAAGTAAATTTTTCGTATATAACATTACAATAAATACTTGACACTTTTATTCAAATAGTCTATAATGAAAGTGTCGCAAGTAGAAAAAAATGTTAAAAAAAATAAAAAAAAAGGAGAGGAAACAAATGAAAAAAGCAAAAGGTTTTACGCTTGTTGAGTTGGTTATCGTAATCGTTATCGTTGGTATCTTGTCTATCGTAGCTGTACCTATTTACAGAGGATATACAAGAAAAGCTATGGGAACTGAAGCAAAATCATTGTTAGGTTCTATCCAAACAGCACAAAAAGTTTATTATGCAGAGTATGCAACTTTCTTGAATCTTGGAACAGAAAGTTCTTTTAGTGAAGCATTGGATGTTGATGCAAGATCAAACAAATACTTTAAAACATTTAAAGTAACCACAATTGGAGATGCTACCAATCCTGGTTTCCAAGCTGAAACTTCAGGTGATACCAGTTCAGCTGCAAACGGTATTTCTATGACATTGAAAGCATACAAAACAGGTGATCCTGAATGGGAAGATAACGGTTTGAATAACTAATTAAAAAAAGTTATAAACAAAAAAGAAACGGTAATTTTAAGATTACCGTTTCTTTTTTTTATGTATAAATTTATTGAAAAAAACAATAAGTTTTATTAAATCAAATTTTTTGTTAATTTTTTTATTTCGTCAGCTTTGTTTGTTTGTTCCCACTTAAAATCTTTTCTTCCGAAATGCCCGTAAGCTGCAGTTTTTGTAAATACGGGTTTTCTTAAATCCAAATATTTTATTATGCCGTCAGGTGTTAAAGGGAATAATTTTCTTACTATAGGTTCAAGCAAATTTCCCGCAACCTTTCCCGAATGGTGCGTATCCACCATAACAGAAACAGGTTCCGCAACACCTATAGCATACGCAAGTTGAACGGTACATTTTTCTGCAATACCGGAAGCAACGATATTTTTTGCAATGTGTCTTGCCATATAACAGGCGCTTCTGTCTACCTTTGTAGAATCTTTACCGGAAAATGCGCCTCCTCCGTGCGCAGCCATACCGCCGTAAGTATCAACTATTATTTTTCTTCCCGTAAGGCCGGTATCCGCCTGAGGACCGCCTACTATAAATTTGCCCGTAGGATTTATGTGTATTACGGTATTTTTGTCTATCAAGTTACCTAAAACCGGTTTTATAACTTTATCGAAAATTTCCTGTTTGGCTTTTTTTGTAATTCGGTTACCGGTTTTATCCAAAATTTCGGCAGTATGTTGTGTTGAAAGAACTACGGTATCTACTCTGTAAGGTTTCCAGTCTCTATATTCTACCGTAACTTGAGTTTTGCCGTCCGGCCCTAAATATTTCAATATATTTTTTTTTCTTACTTCGGCAAGTCTTAAAGCAAGTTCATGTGCCAACATTATAGGTAACGGCATTAACTCTTTTGTTTCTTTACATGCAAAACCTATCATTAACCCTTGGTCACCCGCTCCGCCAGTATCAACACCTTGAGCAATATCCGGAGACTGTTCGTTTATGGTATCTATTATTGCACATGTTTTATAGTCAAAGCCGAACTTTGAATCGGTATAACCTATATTTTTTATTGCATTTTTTATTATTTCTCTTTTATTTATTTGAGCTTTTGTAGTTATTTCCCCGCCTACAACCAAAAGTCCGTTGGAAACAAAAGTTTCGCAAGCTACCCTTGCTTTATCATCCTGTTTTAAAATTGCATCTAAAATGCTGTCCGATACAATATCGCAAATTTTGTCGGGATGACCTTCCGTTACCGATTCGGAAGTAAAAAACCATCCCCTTTCTTCTTTTTCTTTCATCTATCTATCCTCTTATATTTTTCTTTCTTAAATTTCAATTATCAATTTTGTCTTTTATTGTAAATTATAAATTGCCGTTTTATTTTATATTAAACAACAATCCGTTATAAACAGACAATTTGCTCGGAACGGTTGTTCCTATTATACTTGAACATAATTTCGCTTTTTTACCTATTACCGTATTACTCCAAATGATGGAATCTTTTATTATCACATCATCCTGAATTTTAACGTTGTCTCCGATAACGGTTCCGTTATCGATAACCACATTTTTACCTATTTTACAGTTTTTTCCGATAACCGATTTACCTATAAATTTGACGGTTTTATCTATTTTGCAATCGGTATCTGCAACAGTTTCCGCATTTTTTAATTTTTTACCGTTTATTTTAACGGAAATCTTTCCGAACAAAGCATCTTTCATGCCTTGCTTATACTCTTCAATATTTCCTATATCCGTCCAATATTCGTTCATTAAATAAGCGTATATCGGCTTTTTTAATCTTAACAGTTTCGGCCACAAATCTTTACCGAAATCGTAAAAACCGTCCGATATATACTTAAAAATTTCCGGTTCAAAAATATAAATTCCCGTATTTACCGTATCCGAAAAAAATGAGCCCCAAGACGGCTTTTCTATAAAGTTTACAATTCTGTTAAATCTGTCGGTCAGCGTTATTCCGTAAGGGAACTTTGTTTCTATTCTTTTTAATACCATCGTGGCAAGCGCTTTTTTCTTTTTATGAAAAGCTACCGCGGCCGTTAAATCTATATTTGAAAGCCCGTCTCCGGACATAACAACAAATGTGGAATCGAAAAATTTTTTACATTTTTTTAAGCCGCCTGCCGTTCCCAACAAAGTTTCTTCCATGGAATAATTTATATCCATACCGAACTTTTTACCGTCACCGAAATAATCGGTTATCATTTCCGGTAATGTATGTAAATTCATAACTACAGATTCTATGTTATGTTTTTTTAAGTTATTTATAGTGTGTTCCATTACCGGTTTATTCAGTAACGGTATCATAGGTTTCGGACATTCGAAAGTTAACGGTCTGAGCCTTGTTCCCGCACCGGCAGCCAAAATAAAAGCTTTCATAAAATACTCCGTATTTTTGAAGATTGGAAGATTTGATGATTGGATGATTGGAAGTTAAATTGTAAAATTTGCTTTGCAAATTTTGTTATTATTTAACTATCCTCTTTTCCTCCGCTCTTCTAATCTTCTATTCTTCCAAAATCGCAAAGCGATTTTTTTTATTATACTACTTACAGATAAATAAGACAAGATTTTCTATTGCCGATTTATCGTCGGTTTTTCCTGTTTTTAAAGCAATATCCGTTTTTAAAATTTCTTTTAAACATCTTTTTAAATGCAAGAGAGTATATTTTGCTAAATTAGAAGCATATTTATATTGAAAATAAGAATAAACCCTGACATAATTTAAAGCATCCTGCGAAGTGTAATTTTTTTCTTCCATCAAACTCTTTGCCGTAACCATTTTTCTTACGGCGCCGGAAATTGTAGAAAGTAAACCGATAGCGCTTTCACCTGTTTTAAGCATTTGTTCCACAATAAACAAAGAATAGTTAAGATTTTTTTCTTCTATCGCATTTGCTAACATAAAAACGTTTATTTCTTTTGTAAAACCGCTTATTTTAATAAAATCTTCCACAGTAACATTTTTTTTATCTTTACCTAAATACAAAGATATCTTTTCTATTTCGTTAGATACATTTTGTAAATCAAAACCCGTATCGTTTACTATCTGTTGAACGACTTCCGGTTCTATTGTTTTTCCCCTGCCGTTGAATTCGTCTTGTATAAAAGCTTTAACATCTTTTTCATACATTTTTTTACAATCGACACAATAACAGCTGTCGCTTTTCTCGCATAATGCTATTAAATCTTTTCTTTTTGATGTGGAATTTTTTACTTTTTCCGGAAACATTAATATAAAGCAAGTGGTATCTACGGGATTTTCTATTATTTTTGTAATTATTTTGAAATCATCGTTTTTCAGTTTGTTTGCCATCTTTAAAACGACTATTCTTTTATCCGTCAAAAAAGGCAACGTTTCGACCGAATTTAATATATCCGAACCGGAACTTTCCGTCGCCTGAAATACTTCTCTGTTTAAATCGTCGGTATTTACCGCTTTTTCTATTCTTTTAAGACTGTCTTCCAACAAAAAGGTCTCTTCGCCGGCCAAAAAATATACCGGAGCAAGTTTTTTTGCCGACAAATTTTTTCTGAACATTGATACGGTTGAAAATTTCATTTAAAGTCCTTTAACAAAATATGTAATGAAATACAATATAATTGCAGCATATATTCCTGCAAAAATATCGTCTAAAATAACACCTGCGGCATTTTTCATTTTTTTATCCGCATAACTTACCGGAAACGGTTTTGTAATATCAAATAATCTGAACAAAATAAATCCGACAATGTAAGGGATAACACTTTTAGAATGTTTAAGTTTTTCTGCCATTAAAAAAAATGTTACGGCTTGTCCTATGAACTCGTCTACTACAACAAAAGACGGATCATGTTCCGTATAAGACAAAACTTTTTTTACGGCAAATATTGATATAAAAAAAACAATCACCGTAACTAAAAACAAACCCGTAAACCCGAAATTGTAGTTTATAACAAAAATTACAGGTAAACTTACCAAAGAACCGAATGTTCCCGGCGCTTTAGGAAAATATCCAGCATAACAAAGTGTAGATATAAAAAACGCTAACTTTTTCATATTTATAAAACTATATCAACAATTTTAGAAACTTTATTTGTTCTGTTAAAAGTTTCTATATATTTTTCTTTCATTTCCCGTGCTTTTTCTTTATTTCCTTTATATTTATATGCTAAGGCTAAATTGTAGTATGTGTTGGGATTATCTTTTGTATATTCTAAAGATTTAAGCAAAACTTCTTCCGCTTTATCCAAATCACCGATTTTAGCATAAACCACGGACAAATTACCGTAATGTATCGCATTTGTCGGTTTTATTGATATAGCTTTTAAAAAATATTTTTCGGATTCTTTGTAAAGACCGCGTTCAAAAAACAATTGCCCGACCATAGCATTTGCCAAATCGGATTCGGGTGACATAGTTAACGCGTTAACCCAAAAAAATTCTTTATTTTGAAATTTTTGTTCATAATACAAAGTAACCGAAGAAAACATTAAAAAGAAAAAAGCTAATAATGCTATAAATTTTTTTGAATATATTTCGTTATAATTTTTTATCATTTCCAAAATAACCAACATTATTCCGATTAGAGGAACATATATTCTATGGTCAAAAAAATAGTTGTTTGACATTAAGTATGTAGGAAAAAGGAAAAATAAAAACCAACAAATACCGATTAAAACTATTTTTAAATCATATCTTTTTAACTTTATAAACAATAAAACAAAAACAAGAACAGATGCCGTACACAACAAATAATTAACTTTTAACAGTGCCGGGAATACCGACAATTTTACCGGAAAAAATATGTTTGCGACATATTTCGATGTTGCCGGAACAAGTGCCGTATAAAAGTTAGTAAACATTTCTTTAAATGTTGCCGAATACAGACCGCTTAAAACATATTTTCTGTAAAAAAAATAAATCAATATAATAAGCGATAATATTGTAACATTTACGATAATTTGTTTAACATCCTTTTTTTTATATAACAAAAATAAAAAATAAAATAAAGGAAGAACTATTGCGGTTTCTTTTGTAAGCAAAGCTAAAACAAAACAAAATAAGTATCCGAATAAATACCCGCTTTTAGTATTTTCAGTATATTTAACAAAAAAACAGCACGATAAAATTATAAACAATGCCAACAGGGAATCATTTCTGCCCGGTATCCAAGCTACAGCCTGAACTATTGCCGGATGGCAAGCAAAAAGCAAACACAATATAAAAGTTTTTTTCTTATCATATCTTAAAGTTAAAAATAAAAACAGCGAAAAAACGGAAAACAAATGTAACAACAAATTTGTAAGATGGTAACCGAACGGTTTTGTTCCGTACAAATATTTTTCAATAAGGAACGTTAAATTTAAAACAGGTCTGCAAAATTGATCTCTTCCTTCACCGAAAACCGTATTTGAGAAAATTTTCCCTATATTTGAAAAAGTCAAATAATCTTGTCTGTCCAAAATCAAAACATCATCATCATAGTAAGAAAAATTAAAAAATAGTGTTCTTCCGTATAAAGAAAAAATAACTACGGCAAACATTACAAACACAAAAATATTAAAATGGTTGGTAATAAAATTTTTAATTTTTGACATTTTTTATATTAATAACATACAAAAAGCAAAACGGTAAAACATTTAGTTATACAAGGCGACAGCACGGCGAAGTTTACATTAATGGTAAATGAGCCGTGCTGCAACACAGTATAAGTTCAAAAGATTAACCGTTTATAGTATTACGTTCTTAACTTTTGTAACACCTTCAACTTTCGCTATTTTTGATATAACATCGTTGGAAACTTCTCCGTCTATTTCCAAAACGGTTACAGCCTGTTTTCCCGATTCTTTTCTTCCCACCGTCATACCTGCAATATTTATTGAAGCGGAACCTATTATTGTTCCCAATGTTCCTATAACTCCCGGTTTATCGGTATTATTTATAAATATCTTGTGACCTTCCGGTTTTACATCTACGGTTAAACCGTCAATGGAAACGATTCTTTGTTGTTTATCAAAAAGAGTTCCGGCAATAGAAAATTCGCCTTTATCCGTTTTAATTTTTGCACAAATTAAATTTGTATAATCTTTAACATCTTTTACTATAACTTCTTTTATGTTTATACCCCTTTCTTTTGCAACAGACACTGCATTTACGGAATTTATTTTAAGATCCAATATTTGACCTAAAATTCCTTTAAGATATGCAACAGTTAAAGGATTTGTTTTGAATTCGGAAACGGCTCCGCAATAACTTAATTCTATTTCAGAAATTCCTCCTTCGATAATTTGACCTTGGAAAGAACCGATTTTATCTGCAAGTTCTATATAAGGCATCATTTGTTTTTGTGTATCCCAATCTACCGTTGCAACATTGACTGCGTTTCTTATTAAACCTTTTGTAAAGAAATCTATAACTACGCTTGCCATTTCTATAGCAATTTTAACTTGAGCTTCTTCCGTTGAAGCTGCCAAGTGAGGTGTTGTTATAATATTCGGTGTTGTTTGAATTGACCAATCTACGGGAGGTTCTTTTACAAACACATCAAGAGCCGCATTTGCAACTTTACCGGATTTAACCGCTTCAATTAAATCCGCATCATTGATTATCGCGCCTCTTGCACAATTGATAATTCTTACACCGTCTTTCATTTTTGCAATATTTGCTTTATTTATCATTCCTCTCGTATCATCGGTTAAAGGAGAATGAATGGACAAATAATCCGCTTGTTTGAAAACTTCGTCTAATGTTGTTAATTCTATACCGTTATTTTTTGCAACTTCGGCATTTGCAAAAGGATCGTAAGCTACAACTTTCATTCCGAAAGACAAAAGTCTTTTTGCAACTTCATTACCTATTCTTCCGAGACCGATTAAACCTAATGTTTTACCGAATATTTCGTTACCCATAAACTTTTTCTTTTCCCATTTTTGAGACTGCATTGAAGTAACTGCGGCAGGAATATTTCTTGCCATAGAAAGAATAAGACCTATTGTATGTTCGGCAACGGATATTGTGTTTCCGCCGGGAACATTGGATACAACTATACCTTTTTGTGTTGCTGCTTTTTTATCTACGTTATCTACACCGGTTCCCGCTCTGCCGATAAATTTTAATTTTTGTGCCGCTCCTATAATTTCTTCCGTAACTTTAACTTCCGAACGAATTATAAGACCGTCATAATCCTTTATAAGTTCTTTAAATTCTTCAGGTGAAGGTTTAGCATGAACTTCAACCTTAAAATCAGGATGATTTAACAATTGGTCTAATCCTTCCTGGCTGTCATAAGTCATCAAAATCTTGTACATTTTTGCTACACTCCCTCTCTATTATTTTATTTTTTTATCAAAAGCATATTTTATAACTTCATCCATATGTTTAACGGGAATCATTTTTATTTTTTTCTTAACATTTTCCGGTATATCAACCAAATCTTTTTTGTTTGATTCCGGGAATAAAACCATATCTATTCCCTCTCTGTAAGCAGCCAAAACTTTTTCTTTTAACCCGCCTATAGCCAAAGCTCTTCCTCTTAATGTAATTTCGCCCGTCATGGCAAGTTTTTTTCTTACAGGTTTATTCATACACACGGAAGCTAAAGCCGTTGCCATTGCAAGACCGGCACTCGGACCGTCTTTAGGAACGGCACCTTCGGGAACATGAACATGAAAATCCGTATCTTTAAACATATTCTCTTTTATACCGAGCTTTTTTGCCGAAGATTTTACATAAGTAAATGCCGCCTGAACGGACTCTTTCATAACATTTCCCAACTGCCCTGTAAGATTTAACATACCCTTACCTTTCATTTTGTTTACTTCTATGGTAAGAGTTTCTCCCCCGACTTCCGTCCATGCAAGGCCCGTAACAACACCTATTCCGTTTTCAGAAATTTTTTCTCTTTCGTAGTGCGGAACACCTAAATATTTTTCAACATTTTTAGCCGATATTTTAATACTGTCTTTTTTCTCGAGAGCCAACTCTTTAGCGGCCTTTCTGCAAAGGTTCGCCATTTCTCTGTTTAAATTTCTTACACCGGCTTCTCTTGTATAACTTGCTATCACTTCTTTTATTGCGCTGTCGTCTATTGTAAGTTCTTCATCTTTTAAACCGTGATCTTTCATTTGTTTTTTTATAAGAAACTTTTTCGCAATTAAAAGTTTTTCTTCATCGGTATAACCGGAAAACCTTATAATTTCCAATCTGTCGAGCAATGTGTTGGGAATATTATTCAATGTGTTTGCCGTAGTTATAAACATAACATCCGACAAATCGTAATCCACATCCAAATAGTGATCTCCGAATGCATAATTTTGTTCGGGATCCAGAACTTCCAACAATGCCGCAGAAGGATCTCCTCTCCAATCGCTGCCCATTTTATCTATTTCGTCAAGAATAAATACAGGATTACTCGAACCTGCTTTTTTCATAGACTGAATAATTTTTCCCGGCATGGAACCGATATAAGTTCTTCTGTGGCCTCTGATTTCAGCTTCATCTCTTACTCCGCCCATGGAAATTCTTACAAAGTTTCTTCCTAAACTTCTTGCGACGGATTTTGCAATTGATGTTTTACCTACTCCGGGAGGTCCTATAAAGCAAAGGATAGGTCCTTTAATTTTTTTCACTCTCGATAATACTGCCAAATATTCTATAACTCTTTCTTTTACTTTATCCAACCCGTAATGGTCTTCATCCAATATTTCTTTGGCTCTTACCAAATCCAAATTATCTTTTGTTAACTTTTTCCAAGGTAAATCCAACAACCATTCTATATAAGTTCTTATAACGGAAGCTTCCGGAGATTGCGGCATCATTTTTTCCATTCTTGCCAACTCTTTTTCGGCAACTTCCCTTGCTTCGTCCGACATTGAACTTTCTTTTATCTTGGCTCTTAATTCTTCTATTTCTTTGGAATTATCATCTTTTTGTTTTAACTCTTTTTGTATAGCTTTCATCTGTTCGTTAAGATAATATTCCTTTTGATTCTTTTCTATTTGGTTTCTTACTCTGTTTTGTATTCTTCTTTCTATATTTAAAATTTCAATTTCGGTATTTAAAATTTGAATTATTTTATTTAATCTTTTTAACGGATTTACGGCTTCCAATATAGCCTGTTTTTCACTACTCTTTATGGAAATATGAGAAGCTATTGTATCTGCAAGTTTTGAAGGATCCTGTATATTCGAAACGGATATCGATATTTCCATCGGCATTCTGGGATTAAGTTTTACATACTGTTCAAAAAGAGCAACTATCCTTCTCATAACGGCTTCAACTTCGGGAGTTCTTTCTATATTTTCGTCAAATATATTTAAGCCTACTTCAACATATCCTTTATCGGTAAGTTTGAATTCCGTCCATTCGGCTCTTGCAACACATTCTATTAAAATTTTTAATGTTCCGTCGGGCATTTTCAACATTTGCAACACTTCGCAAACCGAACCGATATGGTAAATGTCGTCCGGTGACGGATCTTCTATTTGTAAATTTTTTTGAGTTGCAACAAAGATATATCTTTCGGAAGTCATTGCTTCTTCAAGAGCTCTTATGGATTTTTCTCTGCCGACGGCAATAGGCAACACCATTGAAGGAAAAACAACCACATCTCTTACCGGTAACATCGGTAAAATCGTAGGTAAATCGTTACTTTTTTTAAAATTTAAAGTTTTTTCCATTTCACTCATGCAATCTCCTTTGGACCTGCTTTTGTTTTTGTGTCATCAAGTAACTGCTGAGATTCTATTTTTTCAATATTGTCTGCCGCAAACATTTTCGGCATAGACTTCTTTTGTATTGTTTCCAAATCCACTACACATTTTTTTATTTTGTCTTCATGGAACATTTCAAACATTGTTTCCATTAAAATACCTTCTATCATCGATCTTAAACCTCTTGCACCCGCAGATCTTTTAAGAGCAATATTTGCAATTTCCTTTAAAGCTTCCTTTTCAAAAACCAAATCTATTTTTTCCATAGCAAACATTTTTGTATATTGTTTAACTAATGAATTTTTCGGTTCGGTTAAAATTCTTACCATATCATCCGCGGTAAGATGTTCCAATGTCGAAACTACGGGAAGCCTTCCAACAAGTTCAGGAATTAAACCGTACTTTATTAAATCGTGTGTTTCAACTTGTGAAAATAATTTATCTTTATCGGCAAGAATTTCTTCTTTTGATAATTTCTCTTTATTGTTTACGAAACCGATACCTTTTTTATTTAATCTTGTTTCTATTACTTTTTCTATACCGTCAAATGCACCGCCGCAAATAAACAATATATTTGTGGTATCGACTTTTATACATTCTTGTTGCGGATGTTTTCTTCCGCCCTGAGGAGGAACATTTGCAACGGTACCTTCTATTATTTTTAAAAGTGCCTGTTGAACACCTTCACCTGAAACATCTCTGGTGATAGATCTGTTTTCCGATTTTCTTGCTATTTTATCTATTTCATCAATATAAATTATACCGCATTCGGCTCTTTTAACATCGTAAGAACAATTCTGCAACAATCTAACCAAAATATTTTCTACGTCATCTCCCACATAACCGGCTTCGGTTAATGTTGTTGCATCGGCTATCGCAAAAGGAACATCCAACATTCTGGCAAGAGTTTGTGCAAGTAATGTTTTACCAGTACCCGTAGGACCTAATAACAAGATATTGGATTTTTGAAGTTCTACATCGGATCCGGTTTCTTCGGCATTTGCCTGTATTCTTTTATAGTGATTGTAAACAGCTACCGATAAAACTTTTTTTGCCTGTTCCTGCCCGATAACATAAGCATCCAAAAACTTCTTTATATCTTTCGGTTTGGGAACGGGTTTTATCGTTTTTTTGACTTCAGACTTTTCAAGCCTGTTCAATATATCGTTGGAAGCTTTTATGCAATCCGAACAGATAATAGCCCCGCCGCCGCCGATAAATCTTTTACCGCTGGATTTCGGTTTACCGCAAAACAAACATTTTTGTTCTTTGTTTCCGTTATTATTATCTGCCATTATTTTTTCCCGGGAATTATAATTTCATCTATCAAACCGTATTCTTTTGCTTCTTGTGCCGACATATAACAATTTCTTTCCGTATCGGCAATAATTTTTTCTCTTGTTTGTCCGGTATGTCTTGCCAAAATGTCCGCCAATTTATTTTTTGTTAAAAGCAACTCTTTTGTTTCAACATCTATATCGGTAACCTGCCCCGATAATCCGCCGCCGTATATTAACGGTTGATGTATCATTATTCTCGAATGTTCCAAAGCATATCTTTTACCTTTTGAACCTGCAGCAAGCAACACTGCACCGAAAGACATTGCCATTCCCATACAAATCGTAGTTATGGGACTTTTAATATATTGCATCGTATCATAAACCGCAAGACCTGCGGTAACTATTCCGCCCGGAGAGTTTATATATAGATTTATATCTTTTGTGTTATCTTCGGCATCCAAATACAAAAGCTGAGCTATCAAAGCGTTTGCGGAATCGGTTGTTACGGCACCTTCCGCACCGCCGACAAAAACTATTCTGTCTTTTAAAAGTCTTGAATATATATCGTAACCTACGGAAGTGTTTCCGCTTTTATCTATTACCGTTGGTATAAAATTAGGCATTTTACCTCCTAAAAATTTCTATGAAATTTTGAGGTATGGAAGAATTGATGCATGGAAACGACCTAACTGCGAGATTCCGCATCAAGTGCGGAACGACATATTTGTTGTTGTTTCTATACCTCTATACTTCTACCCCTCTTATGCCTCAATAAAAATTGCTCTGCAATTTTTATTTTACCGGCATATCTTTTTCGCTTTCACTGATTTTCGCATTATCAACTAAAAATTTAAATATTTTTTCTTCTTTCAAAGAAGCTGCTATATTTGCTTTGTTTTCTTTAAAGTAATTTTCAACATCTTCTTTTCTTGTAGGGTTGGAATCCAACATTTTCTGCTTTTCGTCATCCAATTCTTTATCACCGACTTCAATTTTTTCATCTACACATATACCGTTTAATATGTAAGATAATCTGACATTTTTTTCCGCTTCTTCACCGTACTTTTTGTCGGATGCTTCTACCTGTTTTGCAATAAATTCTTCGTTTGCACCTTGGCTTTTCATATAGTCTGACATTCTTTTAATTAAATATCTTTTTTGTTGCAAAACTATTGATTCGGGAACATCGAATTTATTTTTATCTAACAAATGTTCTATTATTTGTTTTTCAACTTCACCGTTTTGTCTTCTTGTTTCTTCGTTTTCCAAAGATTCTCTTATTTTTTTCTTTAAATCGTCAAGATTTTCAAGCCCCATATCTTTAGCGAAATCATCGTTAAGTTCAGGTAATTCTTTTTCTTTTATTTCTTCTATTGTCGTTTTAAATACAACTTTTTTACCTGACAACTCTTTATTTAAATAATCCTTGGGATATTCTATTTCTATATCTTTCGTATCACCTTTTTTTGCACCTTTTAAACCGTCTTTAAAACCTTTCAATGTGTTTTCGGCACCCAAATCTATCATATGTTCTTTAGCTTTTATTTTTTCTATAGCTTTACCGTCACAAAAACCTTCATAACTTACAATAACAAAACTGTCTTTTTTTACTTCACCTGTTTTTGATACTATAAGTTTTGCGTTTCTGTCCAACAAAACATCAAGATTTTTGTTTATGTTTGCATCGGTTACTTTGTACTTTTCTTTTTTTACTTTTATATCTTTATAATCTTTTACTTTTACTTCCGGCTGACATTCCGCTTTAAAAGAATACTTTAATGTTTGACCGAATTCATATTCGATATTTGTAATAACCGGCATATCTATCGGTGCAAAATTTTCTTTTTCCAATGCACTAAAAACAGTCTTTTTTACCATATTTTCAATCAACTGTTCTTTAGCAACATCCGGATAATTTCTCTTAATTATATCCATAGGAACTTTACCGGTTCTAAAGCCGGAAACTTTTGCCGTTTGTTGAATTGATTCATAAACGGATTTTAATTCTATATCGGTTTGAGAAGGTTCTATTTCAACTTCCATAGATATTAAACACGGTTTTTTTTCTACAACTTTTGATTTGAATTCATACTTGGTAGCACTACTCATGATAACCCCTTATATAATTTATAATTTACAATTTATAATTTATAATTAACGAACAAACGACAATTAGAAATTAAAAATTAGTATTCTATTAACAACATAGAATGCGGATAGAGGGACTTGAACCCCCACACCTTACGGTATATGGTCCTAAGCCATACGCGTCTGCCAATTCCGCCATATCCGCATTACAAAAACTACATACCCACTTAAGTTTAGATTATATCATTTTGGATAGTTTTTAGTCAATTTATTATAAAAATTACTTTCAGCAATTTTTTGTTGAAAGATTGAAGGGTTTAAGGAATGAATGGTTCAACTACATAAAGAAAAAAGCGGGAAAATACTTTTTCCCACTTTTTGTTATTTTTTATAGATTCCGGATCAAGCCCGGAATGACAAAAGAGCTATTTATTGGCTTTTGTTAAATCAAAAGTATAAGATTTACCGTTAGCCATTGTAAATGTTATTTTTGCTATTGCTATTATATCATTTTGAATACTGAAAACCGCGGATTTAAGGGCTTTATCTTTCATATTACTGAAATTCCTTTCAAATTCTTCAGCTTCTTTTATGGGAACAGCTAATTCTATCTTATTCCAAGACAGAAGTTTTTTACCGTTATCGGAATTTTTTTCTGTTTTAGTTTGTTTATTTCCTTCTTGTTTATATGTTGTGGTAACATTTGTTTTTGTAGCAGGGAAATTAACATATTCTTTAATTATAAACTTTTCGGCTTCAGCATCGTAACCGTCTAATTCTATTGTAATTTTATCTTTAAATTGATCGGTATATTCAATACCGGCTTTTTCCATCTTTTCCAAAACATACTGTTTTTGTTTTTCTTGATCGTTCATTCTTGCCTGATAATCGGCTTCCTTTTCGTATTTACCTTTTTCATTTACATAGTTTTTCACCTTATCAGTACACCATAAAGTAAAAGAAGTTAAAGGCAAAATATCATTTACCTGATTATAAAAAGTAGTTACATCATCATAAACAGCAGGAACTATCACTTGTCCTTCAGAATTTACCGCGCCGAACTTATTATTTTTTGAAACGGCAAAAATATCACTTTTATTTGCGAAATTAGGTAATGAAGTTATTGTATCATATATCGCTAATTCCGAAGATAATTTTTTGCCGTAACAACCGAAAACAGAAACGGAATCCTGTTTCTTTGCCGTATAAACAACTTCTGCTTTCGTTTTATCTTTAAATTGGTCCATAAGATTAGGATAAACATCAATGGAATCGTATTCTGCAGGAACTTCTATTTCATAACCGTAATAACCGTATTTATAACTTTTATCTACATTAGAATCCGGAAAAAACAATATAACTCCAACTTTACCATTTTTATCTATCAGTAAAATATTTTTATAACCTGTTTGCAAAGTTTTAAGTTCTTTAAGTTCATCATTGTCATCTATGGAAAAAAACTTATGTTCTTTTACTATATTCCAATATTTTTCTTTTTCATCGTATTGTCTGCCGTAATACATCCAAACAAGTTTATCTTTATTTGCATCTTCAACTTTCTGATCGGTAGTAGAAGTTTCGGCAGGTTTATAACTAAGTATTCTCATATTACCGCTTTTTCTTATCCAATAATTATCATTTTTTTTAACTTTCCTAAATACTCCCCAATTTGTATTTGTGTTTCCTTTTTTATTAGGATTTAAAACCCATCTTTTAGTTCTTCTATTATAAATACCGTAAGCTCTTCCGCCACGAAATTTTAAATCTCCTTCCTTTACAATATAATCACCGCTATCCCAAAATTGTTCATCTCTTAAAAGGATTTTTTCTTCTTGAGATTTTGCAGCATTTTCAGCATTTATTGCTGCTTGTTCTGCCGCTTTTGCAGCTTCTTCTTTTGCAATTTGTTCCGGAGTCTTTGCAGGGGTAGAGAACAAACTTGCAAGTGCTGCACCAACCGCCATAGATGTTGCCTCTATCATTGCTTTTTCCGCAGTATAAGAAGAACCCGAAGACGATGATTTTGATGAACTGCTTGTTGATCCTCCTCTATAAGAAGGACACCAAGTTTCATGTCCGCTTGCTCTCTCACAATATCCGCAAACAGCATCACTTACCGGTGGAACATATACTGCGAAAAGATTTGATACTATTGAAAAAACAAACAGTAATGCAACCAACACTCTTATAACATTAAAACTTAACAATTTCATTTTATACCTCTTTTACAAATCAATTTACAACCTTCAAAATTGTTAAAGGAAATTTTATTATTCTTTTCCTTTAAATCTTCCTTCTTTGTTTGAAATTGATTTTCCAAAATGAAAATTATAACCTATATTAAGTCTAAGTCCGCCGTAAGTTGTACCGAAGAAAAGAGTATCATCTCCTTGTCTTTTTGACTTCGTATATGTATCAATGAAGCCTCCTGAAAAAGTATACATTAATTCAATAAAGAAACTTTTCTTTATTTTAGTTCCTATACCTATACCATAATAAAGACCCAGCATTCCGGGATCGATATCATCATTAACTTCACTTTTTACTTCTTTATATGGAACAGAAATACCTATATGTATAGGAAGATATATATCAATTGCATTGGCTATATTTGATTTAAGATTAGGGTTAATCATAAAATATATATTATATAGTCCGATTTTAACTGCACCATCGCTGTCTTTTACTTCAGTTGCAGGCATATATTCAACGGCAAAACCATAGCCGGAAGAATCGATATTATTAAAAAACAAATATCCTATACTAAACGAATACGAACTTTCAAGATCAAATCGTTCTACTACTTTATTAACTGCTGTAGCACCTGCTTGGTTAAATCCATATCCTACTTTTACAGGTATTGCATATCTGCCGATTTCAATCTCATCATCATCTAATTCTTTTGCAAAAGCAGATGACAACGGTGAAACAACAAATGCCACCAACAACAAAAATGCTAAAAATTTTTTCATACTTTTTATTCTCCTGTTTTTTAAATAAAAAAAAGAGTGGAAGATTATTTTAATAACCTAACCACAATTTATTGTATTTTTATATTTTTTGTTATAAAAAAATGTTCTATAAAAGAAAGAATATCTGTCTGTCTATAAAAAATATCTGCAAAATTTATCATATTATGTATACTATCAAAATGCTAACATATTTTCAATACATACTTTCTTTGTAAAATCAGTATCTTTTTTTATTGCTTGTTTTAACAACTCAATATTTTTAAATTTTTTTTCTTTTCTTATAAAATCGTAAATATAAATAACAGGATTTTTTTCTTTCCAAACACCCGAAAAATTTAATAAATGAATTTCTACCGACAATTTGTGTTCTTTTAAATCCACTGTCGGTCTTGTTCCTATATTCAGGACACCGCAATACATATTATTTTTTTTGTCGCTTACCATACATGCAAAAACACCTTTCGGTAACAGTTTTGTATCATCAACTTTAATATTTACGGTAGGAAATCCTAATGTCCTGCCTATTTTGTTACCTGATACATGTTTACCGGTAAAAGAAAAGGTTCTGTTAAGCATTTTATTTGTATCTTTTATATTGCTTTTTGTTATAAGGTCACGAATTTCGGATGATGAAACAATTTTGTTTTTTACTTTTACCGGCTTTATTACGGTAAGTTTTATACCGTATTTTTTTACATTTTTTTTAAGCCAAGCAACATTTCCGTTTCTATCTTTACCGAAAGTACAATCATAACCGACAACAATATGTTTTGCTTTCAGTTGCTTTACAAAAACCGTTTCAAAAAAATCTTCAGCGGTAGTAGATAATATTTCTTTTGTTACCGGAAGCAACAATATTTCATCAACACAAAAAGAGGCTAAAAGATTAACTTTTTCTTCCGTTGTAGTTATAAGTCCGTTTACTTTTTTTACGGGATTTTCAAAAGACAACACAATGCTTTTTAAATTGTCTTTTTTTGCAACATCAACAACTTTATTTAAAATGGCTTGGTGCCCTTTATGAACACCGTCAAATGTACCGATAGTAATAACCGAGTTTTTCATAATTTAAAAATTCTACGAATTTTACACATTAAACTTAAATTCTATAATGTCGCCGTCTTTTACAACGTAATCTTTACCTTCGCTTCTTAAAAGGCCTGCTTCTTTAACGGCTTTATCGTTACCTAATTTAAAAAGGTCATCGTAAGCCATAACTTCGGCTCTGATAAATCCTCTTTCAAAATCGGTATGAATAACACCTGCGGCCTGCGGTGCCAAAAAACCTTTTTTTATAGTCCATGCTCTTGATTCATCTTCACCGGCAGTTAAAAATGTTATAAGTCCCAACAAATCGTAACTTGCTTTAATAAGTCTGTTAAGACCGGGTTCAGTAAGTCCCAAATCTTTCAAAAATGCCAATTGGTCTTCATCGGAAAGTTCCGAAAGTTCCGCTTCTATTTTTGCACAAATAGGTATCGCTTGTGCATTTTCCTGTTTTGCCCTTTGTAAAACTTGTTCCGTATACTTATTTTTCATTTCCGGCAAATCCGCATCGGAAATATTGCAAGCATACAAAACGGGTTTTGCGGTTATAAGAAAAAAGTTTCTTAATATTTCTTTTTGTTCTTCTTCTATTTCAAGTGTTCTTACGGGTTTACCCGATTCCAAATGAGCTTTTATTTTATCTGCCAACTCTTTTTCGGCAACAACTTTTTTATCTCTTGATTTTATATCTCTTTGCAACTTTTCCAACTTTTTGTTTATTGCTTCAAGGTCCGCAAGCATAAGTTCGGTTTCTATAATATCTATATCTCTTATAGGGGCAATTTCGCCCATAACATGAGTAATATCGGAATTTTCGTAACATCTTACAACATGAACTATTGCGGATGTTTCTCTGATATGTGCCAAAAATTGGTTACCTAAACCTTCACCTTTAGAAGCTCCTTTTACAAGCCCCGCAATATCTACAAATTCCACCATCGCGGGAACCTTCTTTTTGGAATTATAAAGTTTTTCCAAAAAGTCCAATCTTTTATCGGGAACGGCAACAACACCGACATTTGGATCTATGGTGCAAAAAGGATAATTCGCACATTCCGCACCGGCTTTTGTTATTGCGTTAAACAATGTAGATTTACCCACATTAGGAAGTCCTACTATACCTAATTTCATATTTACCATCCTATTATAAAAATTCTAAGAATTTTTGAGGAATGGATGTATGGAAGTATGGATGCATGGAAACGACTTAACTACGAGATTCCGCATCAAGTGCGGAATGACAAAACAGTTATTTTTTCTATGCCTCTATGCCTCTATTCTTCTATGCCTCAAAATTGCCTACGGCAATTTTTAATTATAAATTATAAATTGCAAATTGTAAATTGTTTGTACTAAGCACTTGCCAATATGTTTCTTATATTGTTCATTCCGTCCGTGAAGGTGCTGTCGGACAAAGCTTTTTCAAGTATATCTTCATCCAATATCGGTAACAATCCTATCTCACCGGACTTAAAGTTAAATACACCGTCATTTAATTTAGCCAACAATACCGGATCCATATTTATTCTATACATTAAAATTCTGCCGAGAAGTCCGTTCTTTAAAACAGACGCATATTTAGAATCAATAATAAATTCCGTAACTTGTTTATTCGATGATTTTTTATATACAGGCACAGCCTGAGTCGGTTCAAAAGGATTTGCGATATAACAAAAAACATCTTGTTTGTTTTTTATTTTTCCGACTTCCAAAGATATTTCGTGCTGTGTTTGCATAAACGGAATTTCCTGCATATCAACAACATCGGCACTTGCATCAACCGTTTTTTCTTTAGCATCTAAAGTTGTTATCGGTCTCATTTGAAGTATATAAATTTCTTCGCCCTTTACGGCAAACTCTACATCTATAGGATAACCTACCGAATTTTCCAAAATAGAAAATACTTCTGCCAATTTCTTTACCATTTTTGTGTTTAGCGCTCTTGTTTTTGCTTTCTGTCCTACTGGAACTTTCTTTATTCCGCCGTTAACATCCGTAAGCAATTGGAACTGTTTATTGGCAACGGAGTATTCTATTACTTCTCCGCTGGTCATATCAAACAAAACACTGTCCGGAGTAAACATTCCCGATACCAAACCTTCTCCTTGTCCGAACAAAGCATTAATTCTTCCGTTACCGTATTTATCTCTTGTAAAAGCAACCCCCGAAATTTCGGAATCAATCATTTCTTCAACCAAAACAGCCGGTCTTACAACTTGCCCGCTGGATATCATATAATCAACACATCTTTCGGCAAAGAACGATTTCCAACAATCTTTTATACTTTCATATATATTTTCATATTGAACATTTAAAGATGTTTCTCCCATACCGGCAAAAGCATTGTTTGCCGCATCTTCACCGACACCCGAAGATCTTACGGAATATTTTCCTTCCGGTGTTATAAATTTATCCAATTGTTTTTTTACTTCTTTTTCCATATCCGAACCTTTCGTTTCTTCGGAATCTATTAAATCACAAATAATCTTTGCAAGTCTCATTGCTTCTTCTTTATTACCTTGTTTTATGGCCGTTTCAAAATCTTTTAAAAGATTTTCCTGTCCCAAATCTTTAAACAAAAGAGGCATTACATTTACACTTATACCTATACCGCCCGGAACAGTAACACCTTCTTCGTTCTTCAACAAATTAAACATTTTTGCAAGCTGAGAAGTTTTTGAACCGAACAATTTTTCGTTTCCGGCATTTTCTTCAAACAAACTTATTTCTTCGTTTAAATCTATTATTTCGCTTTCAAAGGCGTAATTATTTAACTTATCTTTAATCATAGGAACCAAAACCCGAATGGTATCTCGTATAGAAAGCAAATCTTTTGATGTTTCGGTTTCATCTACAAAGAAATTATATATTTCAATATTTTTTAACATTGTAAGAATTTTTTGAACATCGACACCGCTGAGATTATCTTTAGCCAATAAATCAACCAAATCGTTAACGAATTGTTGCATATATTTATTTAATCTTGCTTTAATATCAACTTCCATTTGTTCGACTTGTTTTCTTAAATCTTCTATTTCCTGTCTTACTCCAACGGTTTTTATGAAGTTCAATTTTTTTATCAATTCCTGCAATATATTATATGCTATATTCACATTTTCGATAGTTTTAAGATTTTCTATAGCTTCGGAAATACTTTGAACTTTATCTTGTATATAACCGTCGTTTAATTTGTTTATTTTATTTTTTACAGTTTCGGGCATATCATCGGAAAACAACGAATCCAAAACTTGCAAAGTTTTAATATTACCTATTACCTGAAAATATACATACTCCACAAATCTGTTTATATTTTCGTCGTTTGAATGTTGCAACATAAAATCTATAACAGATTGTGCATTGTCGGAATCAATGTAACTTTGCAATTCATCCAATAAAGATATATCCATATCGTCAAAAAGTAAAACCGTTCCCGTTTCTCCGTTCATTAAAACTCTTGTTCCTTCTTTTAACATTTTTCTTGTTGTTTTCACCTTCTGTACTTTGAACTGTTCATCAATAAGTTCAACATCTCCGGAAGGTAAATAGTAAATAGTTTCTATTTCATCATCCACCCAAATTGCCTCTCCCAACACAACGGACGGTTTCTTCAATTCTCTTGTTGTAATGGCCGCATGGCTTAACACTCCGCCTCCGGTAGTTATTATACCCTTTGCCGTTTCTATATTTTTTATGTCGTTCGGAGTGGTATAAGGAACAACAAGTATGCTGTTTTCGTCAACATTATCTTTATTAAAAGTAATATTACCTACAACACTTACACCTGCTCCGTCGGATGTCGGAGTGCTTTGAATTTTCGGGCTTTCAATCGTTTGAATATCTCTCGATAATAAATTTATGGTTCTTCGTCTTTCTCTCGAATCTACCCATTCCTGTTTTGAAATTTTGTAACCTTCCTTACCCAATATTTCTATTAACTGTTCGCTTGTAAGTTTTTGTCTTGTTTTCGTAGTTACAAGTTCGGCTATTGCATATTTTGTTCTTCTTGTATTGGGATCCATTATTGCTCTTATAAATAATTTATCCCCCGTTTTTAATTCCATAACGGAACTTACAACAACAAAACTGCCGATATCGGCCAAAATTCTTGTATCGTACTCATAATTATTTACCAAATTAACGATTCTTGCCTGCTGCGATGTCTCGGTAAAGTTCGTATTTATCTCATCTATCATTGAATGAACAATATCGTAACCTTCGTTTCTTACCAAAACACCTTCTTCGTTCAAAATCAGTCTGCCTTCGACAAAAGCTCTTTCTATAGGTTCGTTAAAATATTTATTAACAAAGTTCGGATCTTCCAACATTCTCGCAAGAGGTTTTTCCGTATCGGCAGGCAATAAATCACACCCTAAATAAGATAAAATAGTATTTAAAGCTTCGGGATTTAATTCTCTTTTTTCCGGCAATTTAGCCAAATTCTGCCCTCTCGGGCCATATCCGTATGCTCTCCAACCCCAATTATTTATATCAACGCCATACCATAACTCTCTTCTTTTTGCTTTTGTCAACCAGCTTTCGAAAATATGTTTATATTGAGCCTCTATGGTTCTGTGACAATTCTTTA
>OCVV011291888.1_pt1 | contig 22836 bp, 12 predicted proteins | sample 1539721 | NCBI WGS metagenome assembly OCVV01 (sample SAMN02144230, study PRJEB22623) | gut metagenome | biome: sheep rumen | host: Ovis aries | place: New Zealand
TTAGCCATTACTTCCTTGTTGTCCCAGTCATAAACCTGATACTTTGCAGATGATGATCCGCAGTTCAATGTTAAGATTACCATGATATCTCCTAAAAAAATGTATGCAAAAAAAATACGGTGGTTTAGACAGGCTCAACCACCGTATTCAGTATAAAAAAAATCACTAGGATTTTCAATCAGTTAGAATAAGTAAGCTTACTACTGACGTTTGAGTAAGTTACTTGTCAGATGCAAATTAGCTTTTTGGGTATCATCATAATCTAAAATCTGGTAGCGATAATGGTAATGATAGTTATCATCTTCATCAAACACATACTTCTTATAGAACAACTCAAAAGCAATCTGATCACTTGTATAGATTGGTCTGTGACCATTATCTATACAACTACCTAAAGCGAAATCAATTCCAGGTCCGCCAAATTCTGGACCTGCAACCCATCTGTCATTAGCTGGTCTGCTATAATTATAAAAATTAAACTTAAAGATGAGATTTGTAAGGTTTTCATCACCAAGTTTGAACTTTGGTGCAACGGTAAATTTCAAATTATTGTTTTCAATCTTGTAAGAGATTGAATCTTTATTAATCAATGAAATTTCGCCAAGTCCAGAAGTTGGTTTTACCTTGATTTCAGATGACCTGTATTCTTTCCAGTCACCATTATGATACTTTACATATACAGTATACTCTTTATTAGGTTCAACATAAGGATAATTTATAACAGTGTCCTTGATGTATCTAGCAGGATGCACTCCATCACTATAATCTCTTTCCATCTCCAGAACATATCTGCCGTTTACCCAAAGTTCGCGTGAATATGCATCTTCTGGAATTTCAGAAGCAGTAATCTTAAGGTTTAATCCCTTTGTTGTAGCAGAAGAATCCCAGGTAAGCATTTCCGGAATCTCCTGTGACAAATGAAGATTGGCTTTTATACTATCTTCTTCATTAATGAGCTGACATCTATATTGGAAACCAGCTTCATCATCCGGGATTTCATAATACATATATATCTTGAATTGTGTAGAAGTATTTACGCCCTTACCCCTAAAGATTTCGTTTAATGGAACTTTTGTAGTGTCATAAGGGAAAGCTGTATCTCCAATCCAGTCATCACCGTGACTTACAACTTTTCTGAACTCAATTCTAAAGTTGCCTTTATTTAATCTATTTCCATTCAGAGTAACTAAAGGAGCTGATGAGAAAACAATATTATTATCTTGAACCCTATATGTAACTTTATTTACAGATAATTCTCCTAAACCGCTCTTTGCTTCAAACTCTGCACCTTGAAGTTCAGTATAAGCCCAATCATCATTCCAGTAGCCCAAAGAAACCCTATACTTATTTCTAGCTTTTACATAAGGATAATTCCACTTTGTATCTTTAATATGCTCAGCTGGGAATTCTCCATTATTATAAATTCTTCCCATATAACAAACTTCTTTTCCGTTTATATAGATAGCACGGTTATAAGCTTTTTCAGGAATCTTTTTTTCATCAATTATAATATTCAAGCCTTTCTTTGTTGCACTTTTATCTTCTGAAATCTCGGCAACAAAATCTGATGTCAGATGAAGTTCGCTGTATTTTGTATCATCAAAATCAAGAATGACATACCTGTAATTATCTCCGCGGCCGTTTGGAATTTCATAATAAAGCCTAAACTGGAAGAGAGTATCTTTTGTGATTCCTTTGTTGTGAGGGAAATACTCATCTAAATCTACCTGGCTAACGGTCTGTCCTAAAATTTTATTTTCCAGAAAGTTCCAGTCTAGAGTATCTGTTTCCAGTTTATAATATCCTGTATTAGCAGGAAGAGTACTGTTGCCTATTTTCATAAGAGGCGCAGGATCAAATACGAGAACATTATCTACAACAGAATATCTGATTTTATCTTTATTTGCTGATAGTTCTCCCTGTCCACCATGAGCTGTCACAGTTATCTTTCTTGAAGATTCAATTGCATTATAATCTCTATCAAGATACTTTACATAAACCTTATAAGTCTGACCATCTTCTGTATATGGATACTGCCATTCATCATCAAATATGAATTCTGAAATATTATCGTAATCGTTACGTTCACGACTCCAGTCTCTCTCAAGTGATGCAACATGCTTATCATTAATAAAAATATCGCGAACAGCGGCATTTGACGGAATATTACTAATCTTAATCTTGAATCCCTGAACAGTATTATCATTTACCTGAGAAATAGTCAGACGATTAGGATTTATAACTTCTCCAGTAAGATTAAATACAATTGATTCAGTGGTATCATCAAAGATATTATTAGACTTTCTTGTAAGAGAACATCCTTCCTGATTCCAGGTATCCCAATCAGCAAAGGCATTAACTCCAAGACCTGTATAATTCAAATCCGGGCTGTTTATATAAGGTGCAACCATTGCTCCCCAATTAAGGAAGAGCTGACTACATCTTTCAAAATTCCAATATTCATTCTGGCAAAGTTCAAGTAAAAGATCTGTAAACTTTTCTTTGTATTCAGGTACAAGTAAAAGCTTATCCATAAGAGGTCTGTCTTTACCACGTCCCCAGTCCAAAGGATTATGACGGGTACCTTCTTTATCACCATTAATTGAATGACCTAATGTATTGTCATAATCGAATGGAATTAAATAAACTTTTCCAGAGCCTTTCTTTCCTGTATCAAAATACAGATAAAAGTTATTTGCATTTCCCCAGTAGTCATCGTCCATACCACAAATAATGTTTATGGCATAGGTTTTAAGGAAGAAATTCATATCAAACCATTTTTCGTAAAAATCTTTGATCGAATTTATTGCATTAGTGTCATTCTCATCTGAAGGAGTTGGCAAAGCATTAAGAGCTGTAATGAAAGCTCTCAATTCAGCAGCAGCTGCATCAAAAGATTCTTTATTGGTTTTTAAATCCAGAGAATACTGTTTTCTAATATAGCCGATGCGATTTTCATCTTCACGGCCGTTAGTCTGAATTCCAGCAGGCTTTTCTTCATCATCTTTATAAATAATTCTGATGTCTTCAACGCCGGTTTCGTTCATACGACCATTTGTCAAATCATTGGCACACTTCCAGAGATTTCCCTTGTTGTTTTTCCAGGCATTTTTACTACTATTATTATCTACATCACGAGCTTTAAGAGACTGTTTGTTTACTTCCTCAAACATTTCGTAAACACCATAGTCAACAGTTGTTACAGAATTATCTTTACCATCTTCTATAATTTTAATAATAAGCCTAGTGTGGCTGGCACGAGGAGCTGTCCAGATTCCATTTTTTCTGAACAGATCATAACAGAATATTTCACGGGTGCAGGACTCATCCATGCGTTTAAGGGCAACACCCTTCATACATCCCGCCATTTTCTTTTCGCCATCGTCAGGGAGGAACTCTTCAAAATCAACCTTGAAGTGAGTCTGGCGATAATCATCATTTGGATTATTTGCATAGGAATAATAAGTCGGATTCCAGTCTGCATTCATCTGGCCCTGCTGATTACCATTATCGATACCCTGAGGGCAATAGCGGCTGGTATTACCTCTTAATCTAAAACCAATATTATTGAGAGTCCAGGAATGTCCGTCTTTTTCGTATTCATAGGTTTCTGCATGAACACAGTTTTCATTTTTATAGAAATAACGGTAGTCATCGCAAAGTTCCTGCCATTCACTACGTTTAATTGTAATTGTTGTTTTTCCTAAAGTCTCATTATTGAAAATCCAATCGAGACTGTCTGCTCTCTCCAGTCCATAATCTTTATTCGATTCCTCTGGTAAACCGTCGTAGATTTCCGGTTCTTTCACTTCTTCATCAACCTTATTAGGTTTAGATTCAGGATCAAGTTGTTCTGGATTTGGACAGCCTGTAAATAACAGTGTCAAACACACCGCAGCGAGTGCGGATTTTAGCATTGTTTTTTTCATCATCACTCCTATTGTTTTTTTTATGAAAAACTTAATAAAAGTGTACTAATGAAAAAAAGCAACTGTCAACAGAGCCTATTTTAATATAACAATATTTTTAGAATTGAACTTTGGCTTCTTTTTATAGAGATATTTGAGCGGGTGAACGTCAAAGGCGTTTGTATACCAGCCGCCAACTTCTGAAAGATTTATGACACTGGAAGTTACGGTTCTATAAAGCGGGAGAATCATTGCTTCATCAAGAAGAATATTTTCTGCCTGACCAAGAAGATTAAGTCGCTCCTCTTCTCCACCAGCAACTGCAGCCTGAACAAGCAGTTCATCAAACTTCTTATTTTTCCAGCCGGAATCATTCATTGTAGAACCACCACGGAAGAGTTCTAAGAATGCAAGAGGGTCTGCAAAATCTCCAAGCCAGGAAGTAAAAATTAAATCTGCATCAGATGAGGCAATTGTCGAATAATATATACTCGAAGGATATTTACGGATTTCAAGTTCTACACCAAGAGGCTCAAGTGCAGTACACATTTGTTTTTCTTCTTCCTCAGAAAATTCATTTTCAAAAACCTGCATTACCAGCGGGATTTTTTCTTCAGAAGGAATATTATATTTTTCGCGGGCATCCTTCATTTTCAGAGAAGCTTCTATTGCATCTGTATAATCAAAGCCATCTATCTGCGGATAACCTGCCAGCGGGTAAACCAAAGTTGTTGCAGGAATTAAATATTTTTTATGAATTGTTTCCCAGGGAAAAGCTTCAATTACTGCATTTCGGAATTCCGGATAATCCCAAAGTGACACTTTTGCCTCAGGCTTTTTACTGCTCATTCGAAAATAGAAAAATCCTGTTCCAAATTCTGCATTCACCTGAATTGAAGCCGGATTCAAAATCTTCTGCTGATTTACACTTGCGGTAACCCAGTTGACAGCACCAGTATTATAATAGAAGGTATTATCCTCTGCATTTTCAGACTGTACAAAAGTAATGCGCTCAAGAACTACGTTTTTGTTATCCCAATAATAAGGATTTTTTTTAAGAATATACTTACGACCGGTAGTTAGTTCTAATTCGTAAGGACCACTGTAAACTTCCGGGTTACTGTGAGTAATTGAAAACGCAGTATGGCATAAAATTTTTGGAAGATAATTTGCAGGAGTGTTCAGATAAATTGAAAGTACATTTTCTGAAGTAGCATAAATTCCAACTTCGCTAAAATCACCATATCCAAGACGAAAGGCTTCGGCACCTCGAACAATATCGAACAGCGAAGAATAAGGAGACTGCGGATTTGCAAGCATTCTAAGCCAGCAGTCACGAACAGACTCTGCAGTTATTTTTTCTCCATTGCTGAAATATGCATCATCACGCAAGGTTATAGTCCAGCGTTTTTTATCACGCGAAATTTTAAAATCTTTGGCTATTGCAAATTGAGGTTCCAGAGAAATAGGGCTTGTTGTAAAAAGTCCTTCATAAAGTCCATTTAAAATCTGTGAATCGCTTGAGTAATTTGTTATCTGTGGATTAAGTTCATGCTGGCGAACTAATTCAACTATAATAAAATTCTGCTGGAGTTCAGGTGGAAGAATCTGATTTCGTTCTGCTTCGTTTTGCTGTTCATTTTCAAGTTCGAGTAATTCTTCGGGACTAAGTTCCTGCCCGTGTTCAGGGTCCTCACCAAATTCCTGTGAGTAAACCGGTGAAAAAATAAAACCAGCCAAAAGCAATACTGTTGAAATTTTCTTTATTGTCTTAAACATTATCTGCAAGTCCTAATTTCTGCATTTGGGCATGTTCTTCTTTGAAAGAAGCATATTCGCCGCGTTTCTTATTAGCATTTATTATGGAATTACGCAAGGCAGAAAGTTCAATCTGCATACCTTTTACTTTAACTTTGAATTCAGTATCAACTTCTTTTTTAAAGTAAGCATCAAGTGAATTAATAATCACAAAAATGGACTGTACTTCAGAAATCTGTTTGTTTACAAAAGCCAAAATGGCATCTTCATTTGAAGCATTGATTTTCTGATATTCAATACCTTTCATTCCAATTCCATTATAAACTCGTTCTTTGCGCGAAAGGTCTGTTAAAAAATCATTTACATTAATTTTTTGAATTCGTTCTGTTCCGGTTTTTGCATCTTTTACAGGAAGATTACAGACTCGCTCTTTTTCTGCAATATGAAATACCTTACGTAAAGCAGCCATCAACTTATTAAAGAAGGTATTTTTTTTCTGGTACAAAAGTGTAAAGTTTTCACCAAGCTTAGCATGAAGCTGTGTTAGCGTTGGAGACATTGCACCAAGTGCCATAATAGCCTGCATAAGCATTTCTTTTGTATCTGGTCCAGCAGCCTTTTTCTTTTCGACTTTTGAAGTTCCTTTTATTGCTAGTCTTTCCAGTACAGCAGCCTGTTTACGTTCTTTATCAGGACCATGATCTTCTTCTACAATTTCGGCAATCAAATCTGTATACATTGTTTTTTTGCCGGTAACTTTTGTATACAATCTTCTGATTTCTGCCTGCTCTGCCTCTGCAGATTCAGCGGCTTTTGCCTTATCAAAATCAGGGTGTTCAAACAAATCTTTCCTGAGACCACCCTTAAAAAGTTCGCGCAAAAATACGCCAAGCTCATTAAGCATTTTAGAAATTACAACTGAAGACTGAGTGCATTTTGCAACACTGTCGTTTATCATACTTTGAACGACATTAGGTGAATTAGTCTTTGCATTATTTATGGTCATCGCAAGTGCGCGGGTATTCATTCTGCTGCTGTTCATTGAAAGGTCTTCCCAATCAAAAACCTTATTCAAATCAAGCAGTTTTTTTACGGTTTGAATTGAAAAATTCTCTGTTGAAAATCGGAAGTAAGTACAAATAAAATCGAGCATTGTTTCGTAATCAGAAAAACGTGCTCCAAAAACTTTTGGAATTTCACTTTCAGAAAAAGGTGAAGATTCAGGCACAACAATTTCAGAAATCTTTTTGTCCAGACGATAAGGATCCGGCTGAATAAGAGATTTTTTTACGAAACATTCATACAAGTTTTTTACACAGGTATGCATAAGCCGATATTCGTTCAACAGCTCTTGAAGACTTTCCGAGTTATACCATTCCTGTTTTTTGCTTAGAGCCGCCTGCAGCTCCGCGTCAAAATTATACTCTTCCATATCTTCAATTATCGGCAGAATTTTTCAATTACTTGATTTTTCAATTTTCAGCTTTTATTTGCCAAGAATCTTTACAGGAGTTCCTTTTGTAAGAAGTTCAAAATTGATTTCCGGTATTTTTCCGCTTTTGTCCTCTACAACCGTAAACTTAAAGGTACCATCTTCCTGACGGAAAAGTTTTCCTTTTACAGGAAGTTTTTCTACCTTAAATTCAGCATCTGTGCCCTCTTCTGAAATAAGATAGCGGGCCTTCCCTGCAACATAAACGGAAATATCTTCATACCCTGTTGCCGTAAGAATAATGGCACTTGTTTTTATGGTGTCCATGAGTTGTTCCATTGTGTCTTCATAGAACGCCTGCTGTGCTGCCATATCTTCGCGATTTTTTTCGGTGATGGATTTTATTGTTCCATTGAGCTCAGATACTTTAGAATTAAGCTCTTTTATTTTTCCGTTGAGCTCTACTGTTTCGTTATAAAAGGAAACAGTTGTATTTATAAAGGTTTCGCCCATTGAGTTTACGAGTTTATGCGATGCCGCTACGTAAGATGGAATTGAATTTTTCTGTGGAATGGAAGCTACGGTTTTGTCCAGATAATTGTAATCATTATAAAGAGTCTGATAAGAATCCATTGCAGAAGACACTTTTGTAGAATTAACGCCGCGATTTGTCAGCGCAGATGCGCCATTAAAATCCTGGGTGAAGGTTGAGCTGGTGCGGACAATAATTTCCTTAGCTGCCCTGTCTGTTAAGACTGGGTCGAGCTTATCTATCTCTGACTGATACTGTGCCGAAACCGAACTTACGGCAGCGCGCATGTCTTCTGAATTGCGTCTTTGTGTTTCTGAAAGTTTTTTATTAAGTTCTGAAATTCGGGCTTCATACTGGTCTTTGATTTTTTGCTGCTCTAATTCTTTTACCTTTCGTTCACTATCAATTGCCTTTTCTTTTTCTTTAGCTGATTCAATTTTTGCCGCATCGAATTCTGCAAGCTGTTTTTTATATTCTTCTACTTCGATGTCAGCCTGAATCAACTGTGCATCATACTCTTCGTGTACGGCAGCAACTGCAGCACTGTATTTTTCTTCTACTTCTGCTATGCGCTGGTTGTACACTTTTTTTGAACGCAGATTCATAGAATCTATTACGAAAATATCGTTTGTGTGCGCATCTTCTGCAGCTTTTAATTTAACCGTCATATCACTTTCAATAGTTGCACGTTTTTTTACGGCATTCTCGTAATTGTTCTGTGCGGCGGTTACGGTATTCAAAAGATTTTTCAGGTTAAGATCTTCAAACTCTTCAAGACTGACTGTAATTTCTTCGTTATTTGAGGAAATGATTTTTGTCATAAAAAAAGCGATTCCAAAAACAAGAAGGAAACAGCCTATAAGCATAAGGGCAGAAAATGGTGAATGATTCTTTTTTGATTTAGCGTATTCTGTCTCTATATTATAACTCTGGTCTGCAGCCCCGTGATGAATTCTTTCAAGTTCATCACCAAGGAAGAGCATTACCTCTTTATGTATCTGATTTGATTTCTGTTCGTCTGTCATTTTAGATGCCTTTATTTTGTTGTCATTGCCCATATTCCACTCCAACCTTCCGGTGCACCTTTTGTTCCCATTCGCTCAAGGAATACCTGAGTAACATCCAGTTCAAGCCCCTTAAATATTTTGCGGGCTGATTTCCAGTCGCCTTCGTAATACGCCTTTAAGCCCTCTTCAAATTTCTGATACTCTGCAAGCAGGCTTTCTTCCATTTCGTTTGTGTCAAACGGAAAATAAATTTTCTTTCCTTTTGTTTTTCCTTTTACCTGTACTGTATCAATTTCTATAAATTTATAGCGGGCAGTTTCAGCACTGACTTCATCTTTAATTGATTCAGAAACAATAACCGGAAGATGATAAATTCTCGTTAGTCCTTCCAAACGCGAAGCCGAGTTTACCGTATCGCCAATTACAGTGTTTGTCATATGAGCCTGGCGAGGGTCATCAAAATCGTTTCGACCGATTGTTCCATAGAAAACTTTTCCGCCGTCTATACCCACACCAACATCTACCATAACTGCCTGGAAAACTTTATCTTCCGATTCTGTGAGTTTTCGTGTTTTCTCGATTTCAGCGCGACGGGTCAGCATTGCCTGTCTAAGCTCCGCTGTAGTTCGTGTAATATTCCATGCAGAAATTACTGCATTATATGCCTTTGATTTTTTTGATTCCAGCGTTCCGTAAATTGCAAGAATTGCATCACCAATAATTGAACCTACAATTCCATAATTTTCGTGAACATTATGAATAACCCGGTTGTAATGAACATTGAGCACTTCAATAATATCATTACCAAGAGTTTCTGTACGATAAGTAAAACTCTTTACATCTGAAAAGAGCATTGCAAGGTCTCGCTGGCTACCTTCGAGTCCTACATCGCGGCCGGCATAAGCCTTTGCAACAATATCCTTTGAAACGAATTTCTGGAAGGTATCCAGAAGATTATTTACCTGCATTGAAAGAGAATTAAAGGATGCTGCCATGTAAGTAACATCATCATTTGGTGCTTTGGAAATATCAATAAGTTCAAGCTTTTTCTTCTGCTGCATCTGAAGAAGTTCATCTGTAATGGAACGAAGGGTTCTGAACTCGCGGCGGATTGTAATGTATCCGGCTGCAATGAAGATGAAGGTCAAAATAATGATGAGGGCAGAAATAATTCCATAAACTCTATAGTTTGCTTTTTCAAGGTCGGAACGAAGCTCCGCACGGATTATATAATAACCCCAGTCATCCTGGAATTTATAAACTCCAAAATATTCTCCATAAAGACTGTCAAAAGAAATTGAACCTTCTTCTATTCCCGCTTCTTTATCTGCATTAATTTTTGAGATAGTTTCCGTATCTTTGAATTCCGGTGGTAGAGCAAGCTCATTTGCATCAGCAAAAAACTGAAGTTCGCCATTTATGTTCACACCAAGGGCAACGCTGTTTGGATTTGCAAAACCAGTTTTAGCAACCTTACACATTGCATCAATACTTTCATTTTTGTTTCCCGAATAAGAAAATATCTGATATTGATTTGAAGAGGTAGTATAAAGCTCCTTAAGCTGGCTCACCATAATTGTATTGTTAAGATTAATAATCTGTCGCTGAGTCAGCTGGAGTGAAATAAAATTTGTAATAAAGTTTGAAAGCAGAATCAGACATATAAAGATAAGGAGCATCTTTAAGCCGATAGGAATAATCCGCGTTTTTCCCACTCTGGAAAAGAATTTAAAATTGCCAGACACAGTGAGTCCTCCAAATGGAATCGTTGCAAGGGATGCAGCGACGAAGCAATCAATTAATGAATCTGTACTTTCTCCGGATGTTTTTAAATGATTATTTTGAAATGAAGATTTCGCAAACGTTGTAGTAACTTCCATTATAAATGAATTGAATAAAAAACGCAATTTTTTTATAGTTAACGTATGTCTAAAAAATCAAAATCAATAGTACGTTCCGGGCTTTTGCTCACTTTAATGACCTTTGCTTCGCGAATTATGGGATTAGTACGCGAAATAACAAAGGCTTCTTTTTTAGGAACAGGAATCTATGCAGACAGCTTTAGCGTTGCCTTTATGATTCCAAATCTTTTCCGCCGTCTCTTTGCAGAAAATGCGATTTCTGCAGCATTCATTCCAACTTTTAAGGATTATCTTGCAAAAGGCGATTCAGAAGAAAACAGAAAAACAACTCAGGAATTTCTTGCTTCAACTTTAACACTTGTTACCTTTATGACAACCTGTGTTGTAGTAATTGGAGTTTTGATTGCACCACTCATCATGCCGTTCTTCTGCGATAAGCCGGATGCAGGAGCCGCTGATTACGCCGTTCAACTGGAAAAATATCTTCTTGATAAAAGCGAAACAACAATCCTCACAAGGATGATGTTCCCTTATCTGATTTTTATTTCAATTGCGGCATTCTTTCAGGGAGTTTTAAACACCTGCGGTATTTTTGCTCCATCCGGATTTACGCCAGTTTTGTTTAACGGAATTGTAGTTGTTTCAACCTACGTGCTTGCACCTCACACTTCTAACCCGGCGCGTGCAATGGCAATAGGTACAATTCTCGGAGGTTCTGTTCAGGCAATTTTCCAATGGCCGTTTGTTTATAAAACCGGCTGGAAGGCTGGACTAACATCTATAAAAAAAGCTTTCACAAATCCGGGAACAAGAAAGGTTATTGGTCTTCTCGCTCCGACAATTATTGGAATTGCAGCCTATCAGCTTAACGATACAGTTTCAACTCTTATTGCAAAACATGTAAGCTTTGGTGTTGCTTCAAGTCTTCAATACAGTATCCGCTTGCAGGAACTGATTCTTGGAATTTTTGCCGTTTCAATTGGAACTGTAATTCTTCCTGACTTGTCTGGTTTTGCAAACAGCAAGGACTGGAGTCAGTTTAATTCCATGCTGCTTCAGGCTATCAAGATTATGACTTTGATTTCCATTCCAATTACTGCCTACTCGCTTATTAATGGAAACGAACTGATTTCCCTTCTATACAAAAAAAATCAGTTCGATGATAAATCGGTAGCAATGACTCTTGGAATTTTCCGCTTTCATATTTCGGGACTGCTTTTCATTGCCCTGAACAGAATTATTGCGCCTGCATTTTATGCACAGAAAAAAACAAAGCTTGCAACACTTGCCGGCCTTGTAAACTTTGGTACAAACATTCTGCTTGTTTTGATTCTCGCAAAGCCAATGGGCGGAAACGGAATTGCCCTTGCGCTGAGTCTTGCAAGTATGTTCAATACAATTGCACTCTTTATTTTTATGAAAAAGATGGAAGCAATTGAAGTTGGAAGAGTTGTAAAAGGCACAATTTTATATGCTCTCAAAATTTGCGTTTATTCTGTAATTGCTGCAGTTCCAACATATTTTATTCACAAATTAACTGTTGAATATTTTGCAGATTACAGTAAAATCATCTGCTACGGTGCACCAATTTTGATTTCCGGAATTGTTTTTGCAATTATTGGTGTACTTGAACTTGTGATTACAAGAGATGAAATTGTGAGAGTAATTTTGAAGAAGGTAAAGAAATGAAACAATACACAAATGATGAATTAAAAGAAATCTACCGTGCACGCCGCAACCGACTTGCAGCCTATCTGCACGACACAGACACAGGCGCCTGCATTTTTATTGACAGTGAAGAACACCGCGACCCTGCAGTGCCTTATTACACAAACCATCCAAGTGATGCTGTTCTTATTATTTTCAGCGACGGCTACAGCGTGCTTATTCCCTGGGATGAAAACCTTGCAAAGCAGCAGGCTTATTTTGACAAAATGGTTCCTTATACACGCTATAAGAATAAGGACATTGATGCTGTAAAAGCAATGCTCAACGTTTGCTACACTCACGGAGAAAACAGCAAGGTAGAACTTCCACCATATCTCACATATCCAGATTATCTTAAATTCATTGATGCACTTTCAAATTATGATTGCCGCTGTAAAGAAGATGGCGCACACAAATTCGTAATGGATTGCCGTATGCAGAAAGATGAATACGAAATTGAATGTACCCGCGAAGCTGCACGTGTAGGCGATCTTATAATTGATGAAATTGAAAAACAGATTAATAAGGGAAAAATCAAAACCGAAACTGATGTAGCACTTTTGATTGAAAGAATGCTCCGCGAAAACGGATGCCAGCGCACAGGTTTTGACACCTTAGCCGCAGGCCCTTCACGAAGTTTTGCGATTCATGCCTTCCCGGGTTACACTGCAGCCGAGTGGCCTGCACAGGGACTTTCTATTCTGGACTTTGGCGTTGTTTATAACGGATATACAAGTGACACAACCGTAACAGTTGCAAAAGGCCCGCTTACAGAAGCTCAGGAAAAGCAGCTCGAACTTGTACAAAAAGCTTATGAAGAAGCCCTTAAACTTTACAAGCCTGGTAAGCCAATTCTTGATGCAGCAAAAAAATGTGATTCTGTATTTGCAGCCGCTAAACGAAAAATGCCACATGGACTCGGACATGCAATCGGACTTGAGATTCATGAGCCACCACGTGTGAACATGACTCAGGATCCAAAAATGTTATTTAAACCTGGAATGATTTTGACCTGTGAACCTGGTCTTTATGATGTGGAAATCGGTGGTACACGCCTTGAGAATGATGTCCTCATTACCGAAGACGGCAATGAGGTTATCACTCATTCTCGAATTATCAGAATTTAAAAAATCTGACTTTTTTGATTTCTCAATGCTATCTGCTCGAGAATTCCATCCGCACTTACGCAGAGGGCTGTGCATAGATATTTATCTTCAAGTCCCTGCGCGAGTGTCTTCATATCTTTAATTACATGACAGATTAAATCGTTGCTCAATTCTTCATCGCTGCTGTCTTCGAGCTGGCGATTGTATTCTTCGCCGAGAACTCCGGATTTAATGAGTGACTCGGCTGTAATCAAAAGACCTGGCTTGCCTGACATTTTAGAAATGATGTACTCAATTACCATACGCATACGACAGCAGTCGAACGAGTTCTTTTCACGCTCAGGCAGGAAATTTGAAAGAGTGCGCAGTCTCTTAAAAAGCTCAAGCTCTGCCTCACAAGATTTTGCATAATCATTATCATTAAGGATTCTTTCAATTTTGCCGAGCATATCGTCTGCCGTAATAAAGTTTTCCTCAGCAGTATTAGTTGCATCAGCAGTCTCAGGAACTTCAGTTATAACAGATTCTTTGACCGTATCACCAGTGTTAATCAAATTAGTGACATCTGCAAATAGTTCCTCACTAAGTGTTTCATCACTAAGCGGTGCTTCACTTTCTTCTTTGATAAAATCAGTAACACAGGCAAATTTCATTTCATCCACAACTTCAACACTCGGTTCCATTCCATCAAGCTGTGCTTCTTCTGCAAGAATTTCTTCCGACTCTGCCATAGAGACCTCCTCTTCTGTAAGCTCGTCTCCAAAACCTACATCGGTAAAATCATCATCATATAATTCAATTTCTGAATCATCCATTGGTGTCTGACTTTGTGGTAAAGAATCAAAATGAAGTTCTTCTGAAGGAATCTCCGGCATGAACTCATCATTAGTTTCCAGTTCTTCTGCTAAATCAGCTTCTTCAACAGATTCTTTTACCGGCTCAGAACGTAAATCATATTCCGAAAGTTTTTCATCAACAGTTTTTGAAACTGTTTCAACTATCATTTTTTCGTTTTCCTGCTTGAGTTCTTCTGCAAATTCTTTTTGCTGCAATGCAAATTCTTTCTGCTGAAGTTCGAGTTCTTTCTGCTGCTGCTTAAGTTCCTGCATCATCTGACTGGCTTCAGTATTTGTAAGTTCAGGTTCTACTGCTACAGGTTCAACAACAGGTGATGCAGCTGTCGAAGCATCAAGAGCCGGCTCTGTTGCGGCAGGTGCTTCTGTTGTCTGAGTTTCTGCTGTAGTTTCTTCAGGCGCACTTTCTTCAATCTTACCGTCTTCAAAATCAGAAAAATCAAAACCATCTTCATCTTCTGTAAGACCATCTTTCAAACTCATACCTTCATCTCCAGCATCTGGAGTCATCATAGAAAGCAAATCTGTGTCTTCAGAATTTTCATCATAAGAATCATCTTCTTCTGTCATCGGTTTATTATTTGCATCCGGATCATCATCAAAATCTTCCCAGAAATCACCGTCTTCTCCAGCGAGAGCCTGTTCAATTGGCGGCTGCACTTCGAGACCTCGAATATCATCCAGATTATCTTTTTCATCACTGTCTGTGTTAAGTGCATCTAACTGATCAGCAGTTCCAGCTTCATCTGCTTTCAAGCTTGTATCACTTGGAATATTTCCGCCTTCTTCTTCGGAAAGTTTATCTGCATCAATTGCGATAGGCATTTCGTCATTGTTGAAAATTTCTTTATTCGCTTCAAGCTCGCTATAGATTTTTTCGAGTTCTTTTACTGCATAAATGTTAGGGTTCTTTAACGAGATTCCTTTTTCGAATTCAGCTTTTGCTTTGTTTAACTGTCCGCGCTGTGTGTTAATTGTACCTAACACATTATAACCTTCCGGCAGCTTTGGGCGATTGCTTATAAACTGAGCTGCGAGTTCTTCACCTTTTTCATAATTGCCAGTCTGAACATATCGCTCTGCAGCATTAATCATATAATCTTTATAATGATGATTAAGTCTTCTGATTTTCTCGAAATATGCATTTGCCGCTTCTTCATCTCCACGGCAAACAAAATATTGCCCATACAAGTCGAGAATTTGTAAATCTTTTCCGCCACTCTTTTCATCAATCTTCTGAATCAAATCAAGAGCTTTTTCATAACGCTGTGCAGAAAGAAGGACGTGAGCATATTGCTTGCATACTTCCAGATCTTCAGGAGCTATATCAACGGCATCGAGGATTTTATCCATTGCCTCGTCAATTTTCATTCCTTTTTCAAGAGATTTTGAAAGACCAACTAAGATGCCAATATCATTCTGACGCAAACTTTCAGCTCGTCTGTAAGTTTTTGTGGCATTATCATAATCAAACTGATTCAGATAAATGCGACCGAGAATGCACAAAAGTTCAACATCATCCGGATGGAGTTTTATTGACTGTTCAACAAGTTCTTGAGCCTGCTTAGTTTCCTGACAATGAATAAGTAACTCACTAAAATCGCGGATGGCATCGAGCCAGCCCGGTCTTGTCTTGAGTGCAACTTCATAGCTGCGGACTGCATCCGGAAAGTTTTTTATTTCTTCGTAAACATGAGCAAGATTATAATTTAGAATAGGATGATTCTGATCTACCTGCAAACCTTTTTTATAAGCGCTGACAGCTTTGTCATATTCTTTTTTTGCAAAATAGATTGAACCAAGATGGTTGTGAGCAAGAACATCATCCGGGTTCTGAGCAATTACAGATTCAAAAGAATCAATTGCATCATCATAGTCGCCCATCTCTTTATATGTGAATCCGAGATTGTAATTTATTGTAGGACTACCAGAAGAAATCTCCTGAGCCTTATGAAGAATATTTACAGAATCTTCATAACGTTTGAGTCGGCGGAAAATAGCCCCAAGACTAATCATAGCATCCGGACTTTCGGGATTCATTTCTACGAGTTTTTCATAATAAGGAATTGCTTTTTCATCCTGCCCTGCGCGCACAAATATGCTTCCAAGCTGCTGAATATATTCAGCATTCGACTCATCACCACGAAGCAGCTCCTTGTACAAGCGTGCTGCCGTTGTCCAGTCATGTGCTGTAACCGCATTTCGAGCCTTTGCTAAAATTAAACTGTTTGCCATATCCTACATCCCCTCTTCTATTTTAACCGTGCCAATGGACGTGCAAAAACTTCTTTTGAAAGATTTCCTACAACCCTTATATCATAAGCTGACCAGGCTGCAACTGCAAAATAATATATTTTTCCGTTTTCCAATCCTGTAATTGTATACGAAGTTGTGTTTCCTACATTAATTGGTGATTCACCTTCAATTGCCATACGGCCAAGATATTCACCCGGACGGGTTCCGTAATAAAGATAATATCCGCCTGCTGTATCATCTACAGAATAATTCCATGAAACAGTTACGCTGCCATTTCCAGCAACGGCCTTTACAACAAATGGAGGAAGAGGTTCCGGGAGTTCTGTAAAATCCAGAGTGATAGCAGTAATTGCCGGTGTCTGATTACAGTTTCCATCTGGTAAGAGCTCCGCCTTTACCTGGAAATAAAGCCCTGTAATTCCTGTAAGCTGCTCACCGCTTTCTACAGGCTTCCATTCAGGATAATCCTGTGTCCAGCCATAAAAATTTTCGCCGGAGCGTATGTAATAACACACTGCTGTCTGCGAAGGAATATTCATCTCCGCTTCGAGTTTATTAAGTATTGAACCGGTTGATACAATAACCGGTTTTGTTACAAAACTTCCGCCACCCGGCAAATATTGTGTGTGTCCGATTCCGCCGGCATTGTCTGCAGACTGATAATCTGGAGGAGTATATGGACGGCGCAGAATTCTAAAGTCATCAATTTTGCCAGTATATTCAGAACAGATTGAAAGTTCAGATGGAGTTCCAAGATAGACAAGACTAACATCTCCGCCTTCCGAACGGTCGGTAGTTATATAAGTTATATCTTCTGTGATTCCATTAACCACATATTCAAGGATTCCTGTTTCACAATCATAAGAAAGAACATGATAGCTCCATACATCCGGAATGATTTTTGAACTACCCTTAAGTTCTACTTCATTCTTTCCTGAAGCATTAAGGTATGAATCAAAGATATTGTTTAATTCCCACTTAATATGGCCCTTGTCGAATGTCCCATTAATAACCTGAAAAACAAGTTGCCCGTCTTCATTTTTTGAAGATTCCCAGTTCAGTACAATTTCACCGTTTTCCGCAATCGAAGGACAAAGCCAGAATTCAATTGAAAAAGACCCCATAAGGCCTTCTGAACCAAAGAAGGTCCCCGGCTTTCCGGAAATACTGAGCCCGCCCATATTTCGGCTGAGCCCCGCAGCTTTTTCGTTTTTAGTCTGATTTGTCAGCTGAAAGTTATTTCTATTAATTGTGTAATCGCCGTCAGAGATTGGCATTTCGGCATCTTCAAAATCTATCAGAAGGTCGGTATATTCATCAAAAACAAAAGAGTTGGAAGCAAGCTGTATACAATCATATCCATAGCGGCCCTTTCCGGTTGTGATATTTTCCTGCTGCTGAAACTGTGGCCAGCCATTCTTTCCGCCGAGTACAACTTCTTTTGCAAACAGACTCGACATACCGGCTCCGCAGACACAAATTGCAAGGGCAACCGCTATAATAAGAAGTCTTTTTTTGATACAATTTCCTAACATAACATGACAGCCAAAACTACCGGTGCAAAGCCTGCGACAACCCGCGACATTTTGCACGAAACAGCTCTGAAAGCTCCTCAATCTAGTGGTGTCTATCTGTGGCGAAACGCAGAAGGCACCGTAATTTATGTGGGAAAAGCAAAGAGCCTTAAGAGCCGCCTGTCTTCCTATTTTTCAGGACAACAGAGCGTAAAAACAAGGCTTTTAATCTCCCACGCCAACTCTATTGAATACATCACAACAGCTAATGAGTACGAAGCTCTGCTGCTGGAAAACAACCTTATTAAAAAGTACAATCCCCGCTACAACATCTGTCTTAAGGACGGTAAATCATACCCAGTTTTGAGAATCACAAAAGAGGATTTCCCAAAGATTTATAAGACTCGCCGCATTTTACAGGACGGTTCCACTTATTTTGGACCATTTCCAGATGTAGCGGCTCTCGAAACATTTCTTGAAGCTATCTTCAAGCTGTATCCGATTCGTCATTGCAGGACACTCCGTAAGAGGGACACCCCTTGTCTTTACTATCACATGAAGCAATGCCGCGCCCCATGCTGTGGTAAAATTTCTAAAGAGTCCTACAATTTATACATCGGTGAAATTAAAAGGCTACTTGAGGGAAAAGGTGAAGAAACTGTAAAAGCCATGCAGACCGAAATGAAGGCAGCAGCGGCGGCTCTGGACTTTGAAAAAGCCGCCAGATTGCGCGACGGCATTAAAGCCCTTATGGTTTTGCAGAATCAAAATATAGTAGAAAGTTTTGATTCTGATGACCGCGACTATATTGCCTACCACAGTGAGGGCGAGTTAGTAAGCTTTACAGTTCTTAAGATTCGTCAGGGCAAGCTGCTGGGCCGTGAAAATTACCGGGCAGAATCCCTTAATGATGATGATGATTTGATTGCCGAGTTTATGGCTGTCTTTTATGATGATATCCACACGATTCCGCCTCAGGTTTACATTCCGCAGACCAGCGAGTTTGAACATATTTCGCGCTGGCTGCACGAAGAGAAAAAAGCGACCTCTCAGGTAATTATGGTTGCTTCCCGAGACCTGCCTCGCGATGTTGCAGCCATTCAGATGGCAAAACAGAATGCAAAGGAAGACATTGTGCGCCGCCTTCGCGACCGTGGTGACACCCCAGCAATGGAAGAACTCAAGGAAAAACTTGGGCTCGACACACTGCCGGTTAGAATCGAAGGTTTTGATATTGCGCATATCGGTGGAAAATGGCCGGTTGCCTCGCTCATCAGTTTTTATAACGGCAATCCGGACAAAAAGAACTACAGATATTTCCGTCTGAAAACTACAGACGGTTTAATTGATGACTTTGCCTCAATGAAAGAAGCAGTTTCCCGCCGCTACACCCGCCTTTTGAATGAGCAGGCCGAACTGCCAGACCTGCTTTTAATAGATGGAGGTATCGGCCAGGTAAACGCGGTAGAAGAAATCCTGAATTCTCTCGGCCTCGACATCCCGGTTGCGGGTCTTGCCAAGCGCGATGAAGAAATCTACCGCCCGGGAAACAGCACTCCAATCTGCCTGCCAAAACGAAGCGACGCCCTACGCCTCTTACAACGCGTACGAGACGAAACTCACCGCTTTGCCACAAGCCGTAACCAGCAGCTGCGTACAAAAGAAAATACAAAATCTATTTTCCTGGAACTGCCGGGAGTTGGCGAAAAAAGAGCTCTTCAGTTACAGCGTCAGTTCCTCACTCTGGAAAATCTCGCAGCCGCAGAAGAAAGTGCAATTGCCCAGTGCCTGCATATCAAGGCCCCGGAAGCAGCAGACATTCTCTTAAAAGCCCGCGACCTTAACGCTCAGCGCAAGGATAAAAAAGACCTGCAGCGCCTTTCACTCGGACAGGCCGGCACCACAAAAGAAAAAGCCGCAGAAGCAGGCTATATTGCAGACCTCGCGAGCGCAGCACTGGCAGCGGCAACTGGCAATAATCTCGCAGCAGCTGAAAATCCTCCTGATTACGGAGAATAAACAGCCGTTTTCGTTTTACAAGCTAATCTCCTCTATGATATACTTTTTGTATGAAAAGAAATCTAAAAAAGTTAGAACCAATTCAGTATTTAGCCATTGGTGGATTTGTTTTTTTGTTGATTGCCTCTTATTGCAGTATCTTTATGCAGGAAGAGTGGTCTGGTAACACACTTGTTCCATACTATCAGATTGTTATTCCAGCAGTGAATATTATTTCAACGATTCTCTGTGTGTTTATGTTTCTTTTTCCTAAAAATTTTATAATTATTTACAGTGCGCTTTCATTGGAATGTATATTTTCTACCCTAACAGGTTATGAAAGTTTAGGGGTATATTTATTTTCTTTAATGATTATTATCATCTATCTAAATACAGGTTTTGCAGGTAAAAAAATAAAAACAATAGTTGTACTGATGTATATAGCATTTACAATTACACTTCTAGGCTCTTTTGTTTATGGCAAAGAACGATTCTGGATGGCTTTGGGCTGTACTTACTTTTTTGCCTGCGCTTTCTATTCAATCATCCTGACATACAAAAAAAAGCTCAAAGCTCTTATTCCCGCAATCCAGCAGGAACTTTTTATTTCTAAAGAAGTCAAACTCCCAAAATCCGGCGAAGTAATGCACTTAAAAGATTATGATATTTCAGACCGCCAGAAGATGATTTTATATGAAGTTATGACCAACAACAAAACCTACGGCGAAATTGCCCTGAAGCATAACCTTTCTACTTCACTCGTAAAAAAAGATATGACCGGCATTCTCCAATACTTCGGCTGCAAAAATGCAAACTCCCTAAAACTCGTTTTGAGTCAGTTTGTTTTGTCGATAGAATAAAAAGCCGTCTTGCCAGAACTCAAGTCTATAGCAACTGCTTGTGCAAACCACGAAGTGATTTCTTAAGTTTTTTATCTTTTGTGATTGCAACAAGTGTTGGCAAAAGAGAGTTGTCAGTACACCAGTAATCAGGATAGAAACCTTTTGTGTCACCATGCCAGTGGGGATTTTTCTGGAGATAATCTGACTCCTTAAAACTTACTGAGGCTAGGTGCAACCCCACGCCTGATTCTGGAAGATAATAATCATACAACCCGCCAAAATCAATTGTACCAGAACTGTTTGTTCCTATCAGATATACATTTTCAAAAATATACGAATATGCTATAAAATTTTCACTTGCAGAAGCACTATTAAAATCACAGATAAGTATGAGTTTACCTTTGTAGGCTGGTTCAAAGTCATATTCAGTTACGCGATTATTTCTACGATATTCTGTTGTTGAATCTTCAACTATAAATTTGTCATAGGCCGGATTATCGTGTTTAAATCCTTTTATCGCTTCATCAATCAAGTTTGAATACTTAAATTTTCCGCCATCAAATGTGCTGAGTTTCTTACCTACTTTGTCACTATTTTTATAATCCCCCTCAAAATTCAATGCAGACAATATAGGAGTTATATTTTTTACAGCTCCACCTGGATTATGTCGTAAATCAATAATCACATTCTCAAAGGAATGTGTTCTTAATTCATGAATATGATTTTGGAATTTCTTAGCAAGAATTGCATAATCTGTTCTGTCAGTTCCATTAAATAAACAATCGCTGATAGATAGATAAAGTGTTTTTTTTGTTTTCTTCATTCCAAGATGGCCTGGATAATAATCCTTCACATAATTTCCAATCCGAACCTTTGTCGTGTAAGTTTTATTATTTATTGAAATTTCTGCTTTTTCTATTGTTTTCTTGGAAAAAACTCCAAACACATAATATTCTTTATTTGATTTTATAACCTTAAAAAGATTTTCCACATTACCTGTATATTTTGATTTACGTCTTATTCTGAAATTTCTTGAAGAAACTACATAATAATCGTCACCATTCTTTTTAAAAAAAATTTTTGAACTGTACCATATTTGAGGATTAAATCCATATACAATTTTCTTTGTGGCAATTTGAAAATGTTTATCGGGTACTTTAAGTTTAGTAACAATTTCTGAATTAATACATTCGGCAAGCAAGTCATCAGAAAGTTCATTTTCATCAATCTGATTTTCAACTGCCTTCTTAAGATACAAGTTTCTCACATTTTCAATCGCTTCATCAAAATCAAAGCCCTGTTCAACGTTGTATTCGTAGCCAACATACGCTTCTGATAGCACACGTTTTAAATATGACAAATCATTGTCTAGTTTTTCATTACCAAAAGAAAATGCAAGAGTCATAAGTAAACACGAGAGAGTACAAATCAATTTCTTAAATTTCATATAATCATCATCCCCCAAAAATCGTAATTGTAAATAGTAAAAATCTAAAAGTAACCGGAGTTACTCTAGTTCTAACGTTTCCAGGAACTTTTCGAGTTCCGGCTCAAAATCCATAAGTGTCTTATATCGTTTTCGGTTGTTCAAGTAATTATCCAGAAAATCTGCAATCTGTGGTGTGTATACATATTTTCGGGAGCCTACTAAAGATTCTCTGTTCACCTGCTCCATTCCTTCTTCATCAAAAATGGTTTCCAGATATTTATTTGCACAGGCCTGATTTAGCATTTCTCCCATGATTGAATATCCATTACCATAACCATCTCTAAAATATGTATCTGAATACTTTTTATAGATTTCAGTAAATTTATTAATAAGCTTTTCATTCTTAGCAAGTTCATAAAGCACAGGATTTGTTCTTGGATGAGAAAATTCATGTGAAATCAGAAATAGGAAATTTTCTACACTCTGACCGCCGCAAACAACCATATGCGGAACATCCCTTCCTTTTTTATTTCTAACAGATATTCCAAAATTTCCACCGCCACTCATATAGGTCATATAGAGGCAGACATGTTCTTTTAATTTGATTCCATAAAAGTCTTCGTACCAGCTC
>OCVV011237559.1_pt1 | contig 22827 bp, 24 predicted proteins | sample 1539721 | NCBI WGS metagenome assembly OCVV01 (sample SAMN02144230, study PRJEB22623) | gut metagenome | biome: sheep rumen | host: Ovis aries | place: New Zealand
GTTAATAAATGTATTAATAATAATGATATAGTTACAATTGATTCTTTTAATTCTATTATTAAAGGAAATGAAGTTAAAGAAATAACTTCTAATAAAAAAGAAATTAAATCTTTTACTGGGTTAGATAGTATTAAGAAAGAAATTAATAGATTATTTAATTATGTTTCTTATAAAAAGAAAATTAATTCTAAAGATTCTACTTATTTAAATTTATTTTTCTTAGGTAATCCTGGCACTGGTAAGACAATGGTTGCTAATATGATTTCTACTAAGTTATTTGAAATGGGATTTTTAGAAAAAGATGAAGTTATTAAAGTTGTTCCTACTGATTTAATTGGAGAATATGTTGGACAAACTCGTGATACAGCAAGAGAAATTTTAAATAAAGCTCATGGAAAACTTTTATTTATAGATGAAGCATATCTTTTGTATAACTCTAATTATAAATCTGGAAATAATCCTTATATGGATGAAGCTATTGTAGAGTTAATGAAATATTTAGAAGACCCTAAAAATATTGTTATTTTTGCAGGTTATGCTAAAGAGATGAGAAAGTTATATGATGCTAATCCTGGTCTTAAATCAAGAATTTATAAAGAAATTGAATTTAATGATTATACAAAAGATGAATTATATAGAATACTTTCAAATGATTTAGAAGAACAAGGTTTAAGTATTGATAAAAGTATTAAAAAAGATATTTTAAATTATATTGATAATTTAAAGAAAGATACTAACTTTGGTAATGCTAGAAGTATATTAAAGCTTTCACAAGAATTAATTATGAATCATTCTAATAATTCAAGTGATACTTTTACAATTACTAAAGAAGATATACCAAAGTATGAAAGTAATAATACTAAAAGAATGGGGTTTGATTCATAATGAATGATAAATTACTTGATAATAGAATTATTTTTATTAAGGGAGAAATTAATGAAGAATTATCTAATGATGTTATTTCAAGATTATTATATTTAGATTCTTTAAATAATGATGATATTAGTTTATATATTAATTCTCCTGGTGGAAGTGTTAATGATGGACTAGCCATAATAGATACGATGAGAATTATTAAAAGTGATGTTAAAACCTATTGTGTTGGATCATCATTTAGTATGGCTGCAGTTATCTTATGTTGTGGTACTAAAAATAAAAGATTTTGTCTCAAAAATTCTGAAGTAATGATTCATAGTCCAAGTGGTATGGCATATGGAAAATGTGATGATGTTGATGTTAGTAGTAAAAGACTTAATAAGTGTAAAGATGTATTAATAGATATTATTTCAAAGAATTCAAAAAAATCTAAAAAAGAAATTAATAATTATTTTATTAAAGATTATTTTATGAATAGTAAAGAGGCTTTAGAGTTTGGAATAGTTGATAATATTTTATAAGGAGGAATAATTATGAGTTTATGGTTAAAAGGATATGTTTTTTCTAATATTAATAAAACAATAAATGATTATCTAAAATTAGAAAAAGAAATTTATTTTAATTTTTGGCCTAGAAAAGAAAATGATTTATTTTTCTTTGAAAGAAACTTAATAGTTTCTATATTTGAAAATAAAAAAGTAATAGAAAAAAAGATTATAAATCCAAGAAAAAAGATAAATAAAAACTTTAATTCTCTTTCTCCTACTAATAATGAAAAATTAAGAAGTTTTTTAAATTCTTGTGGTAAAGATTTACTTGAGTATCAACAAAACAAAATAAATTATGAAGAAATTAAAAAAAGATTAGGTAGTGTGATTAATAATGATAAACATTGAGGAAGAAATAAAACATGATTTAATATTTAAAAAAAATAAAATAGAAAAAGTAGTTAACAGAATGTTAAATGAATTAAATTTGATTATTAAATATTCTTTAATTATTAAATATTTATATTATAAGGAGTTAAACCATGAACTACTATAAAACTTATTTAGAATTTCCTAGTAAATATAAAACTTATTTTAAAGAATATTTTGATAAAAATAGATATTTTTCATTAACTGATATATGTGATGAATCATTAAAATCATATTGTTCGAAATGCTATTCTATTTTAGAAAACGAAAAATGTAATCATTGTAATATTGATTATAGCAATTTAAATGAAATGTATGTTGAAACTTTTGAGAGTAGAATTAATTATGATTTAGGTTATTTGGTTATAGAAGCTGATGAAAAAAATTTAATTGCATATGTAATTATATATTTAGTTAATTATGATTTTGAATTAAAAAAGGAAACTATTATTCCTTCAAAATTTTATGCATTGTCAATTGATAAGAAAGGTGTATTTGATTTATTAAATATAAACGATTATGTTTTTTTGTTCAAAAAAAGAATTAGTTCAGAAAACAGAAAATACTACCCTAATGATGATATAAACATAGTTTATCAAGATAATCTAAATGATTTAAATAAGAATGATTTATTTAAATATATTGATATAGATAAATATAAAATATATCTTAATAAACAAAATTATTATAATAATCTATTTAGTTTACTTCTTACTCCTACTTATGATAAAAAATTTGAATATTTATTAAAAATGGAATTATATCATCTTGCTAATTGTAATTTGTCTATTTTTAATGAAGGTAAAAGTTTTTATGAAATATTTGGAGTTCCAAAAAAGTATTATAAATTTATGAAAGAACATGATATTGGTCAATTTGAATTATTAGCACTTCAACTATGTAATACTGATAATATAGATTTATTAAAATATTTAAGTAAAATTACTATGAGATTTGATTATTCTAATATTAAAACTGTTAGCAAAAGTAAGAAAAGTTTTATATGGTTTTTTAATTTATTTAAGAAAGATTTTGAAACTTTTTTTGATTATTGTAAAGAAAATGAAATTGATATTTATGATTATTATGATTATTTAGAATGGGCAAAGAAACTAGGTCTTAATATTAAAAATATAATAATAAAATATCCAGTGGACTTTAAATATGAACATAATAGATTGTGCAAACAACTTATTACTATTGAAGATAAAAAAAGGAATGAAAAAATAATAAGAATTCATAATTATTTAAAAATCAATATTTTTGAAGATAATAAATATATTATATTTCCAGCATATGATATTGATAGTTTAGTTGATGAAAGTTATCAAATGAATAATTGTGTTAGAACTTATATTGATAGGATCGTTGATCATTACTGTGAAATATATTTTATGAGAGAAAAAGAAAATATTAATAAATCTTTAGTAACTGTTGAAGTTATTGATGGTAAAGTTGTACAAGCTAAAAGAAAGAACAATACTAATATTACAGAAGAAGATAAAATATTTTTAAATAAATTTATAGAGAATTATACATTATTTGAATTTAATAACTGAAGGAGGTAATTATATGTTAAAAAAAGTTAGTAAAAACCATATAAGCAAGTCATGACTTTATAATCAAATTGATTATAAATTTATTTTATGATATAATACAGTCAAATTGGAGGAATATTATGAAAGTAAAAGATGTATTTGAAGAAGTATTTACTGGTTTTAATATTAATAGTTTAACGACGGATAATAAGTTTGCTAAGTACTATAATACATTACAAAAAGATAGTATTCAGTATACTAATATAATTGAAAAAAAATTAATAGAAAAAAAGATTGGAACTGATGTTAAAAAGAAATATTTAATGCAACCTAGAGATATTTTGATTTTTGTTAAACCACCCTATCGTGTTGGAACTTATTCTAAAACTAATGATTTAAATTTAATTATTCCAAATAATTTTATTGTTTTAAGAGGAATAAATATGGATTTATATAGTTATATATTTGTTACTAATTATTTAGAAAAGTTTGGAATTTCAAAATATGTTAAAGAAAATAATATTACTGGTAATTTAAGTAAAACAGAAATTGAAGAAATTGAACTTCCTAATATTACAAAAGAAAAACAAATGACTATTTCAAGATTATTAAATGCAATTAATGAACGTAGTGCTTCTTATAGTACTATTTTAGAAAATGATGAACAAATTATTAAATATGCAATTAGTAAAATAACAGGTGAAGATAATGATTAATGAATTAAAAGAAGATGTTAATAGATTACTAGGAAAAAGTTCTAATCGATTAGTTAGAAGATATAATAATTTACTTGTACTTTATCTAATTTATTTAAAACATTTATGTGAAGAAGGAAAATATAAATATGAAGAAGTAATATATGATGATAATATATATGAATTATTTCATTCTATTAAAGTATATAAAAGTTATTTTGATGATGTTCCAATAAACAGCTTATTAAGAAATATTTCTATTTATAATTCTATTGATCTTGCTAAAGAATATTTAAATGAATTTGAATCAATAATGCCTATTTATGATGATAAAGAAGAAAAAATAATGGTTATTAATTCAATTTCAGGATATCTATCAGGTTTTATAAATCTTTCTTGTTATGATCCAAGTGGTTTAACTACTTATATAACTAAGAATGAAAATAGTTATGAATACTTTTTTGAAATATTTAAAGCTTTAGATGAAATATTTAAAGTTAATAATAAGTATTTACTTGAAGAAGAAATAGATTTTAGTAAATACAATTACTTATGTATTCATGATACTAAACCAAAATATAGATTTATAAAAGATTATAATGAATTTAGTCAAATAAGTGATTATATATCTAAAATAGATAATATTGTTTTATATACTAGATATAATAAAATAAGTAATTTTAGAAATGGTAGAAGAGTTTTAAGATATCTTAAAACAGTTATTTTAGATAATGATCAAGCTATACTTATTTTTAATAGAAGAAGTAGAGAGATATCTATTATTAATTATGATAAAGAAAAGATTAAGTCCATTGATAAGTTAAAAAGTATTATTGAGAATAATAGAAAGCAAAAAGATATTCTTGTTAAAACTAATTATGAAGAAGTTATTAGTAATAATTCTAGAATTGGTTTTAGTTTATATGAGTTAAGTAAAAGTACAGAGATAAAAGATATTAATAGAATTGTAGATGAAAATACAAGACTTCTTGAAGACTTAAATAGAATTAATGAAACAGTTGAAGAAGAAATTAATAAGTTGTTAAATAAGTAAAGTTGATTAAGATTATCTTATTTACTCAGTTTGATTAATTTAAATTTAAATGCTATAATTAATATAGCGGAGGAAGTATGAAGAAAGATTTTAAAGTAAAATTAAATAATGTTTTTACTATGTTTTTCTTCACTTTAATTTTGTTTATTATTAATCTTTAAAGGGCATTATTTTAATGCGCCTTTTTTATTTATCAGTATTTAATTAACTGGTATTTTTATATAATACTATGTTGATTTAAAAATAAATAGTTGGAGGTGAATATGATAAATAAGGAAATCGAGATGAGAAAAAGTGAAGCATTTTATCGTTATTATGAATTAACTACTGAATATGGACCTCTTTATATTTATGAAAAATATAAAATGGATCCAAATAAGGCTAATAAGTTTAATCAAGAAATTCCTGTAACAAGAGAATTCTTTACTAATGAAGAAGGCATTAGAAGTTATTGTACTTTAAATTTTATGAATCAAACTGCAAAATTTGTAACTACAGAAATGCTTATGAATGGATTACCACTTGAAAATTATATGGAAGAGCTTCAACCTTATGAGTTTCTTATGAAAGTTTCTCCTTTTATAGAAACAGATGAACAAAAATTGGAAAAGGCTCAAGAAGTATATCAAATTTTTGAATGGAAATCAAAGAGTATACAAAACATTAGAATATTAAAAAATCAGCCTAAAAAAAGTCAAAGATCAAGAAATGAATATGCTAAATCTTTATTAAAAAAACATATGATTTAATTACAACAAAAAAAGAGGAACTCCTCTTTTTTTCTATCAAACAATTATAGTGCTTTTAGGGTTTTGTTTTTAATTTATTTAGTTTGTTAACGTAATAGTTGCTTCTTCTATTGGTAGATTAGAATAGTTTGAATCAACTAGATTAATTGTTCTTGTTGCACCAGTTGCATTTTCAATTTGTAATGTTTCTTCGCTCATAGTCATAGATGTGTTTTGGACATCTGTACTAAATTCATGGTCACCATCTGATGCAGTTTGCTTATAATAAATTAGAGGAGCTCCAGTTGCTGCAAAAGGTACATTTTCAAATACTGCATCTCCATTATCATCAGTTGTTATTTGTTTTCCATATTCAGTACCTGTACTATCTGTTCTTATAAAAGTTGCTCCAATAATTGGATTTCCACTTGCTGTACCATTATCAGTTACATGTAATGTTAATGTTCCAGTTGCTGCAATTGTAAATGAATAATCATTAGTTCCTTCTACTATATCTACATTACTAGGATTAATTGATGTATTATCATATCCTACTACGTTAGCTTCTACTTTATATGAATCATTTATTAATTCACCTGTTCCAGTACCATTAGTAATATTAATTATTTTTTTCAAGTATAATCTCTCCTTTCATAATTGGAATATTGTAATAATAATCTTTTAGTTGAAAGGTGACTAAACGATAGGGAATATAAATAATATTATTAAAATAAAAGAAATATATTTTTTGATTTGTAACATAGAATACTCTACTAATTACTTCATTTCCGAAAGTTGCTAATACTTTATATGATTTATTTTCTTCTAAGGATATATGAATCTCACCATTATATGTATTTCCACAATAATAAATGTTTTTATCATCATAAACTTTTACATGAGCTTGATATTTATCTAATAGACCAGTACCCAAAAACTTAAGTATAATATTTTTTATTAAATCATCACCTTTCAATATATTATATTAAAAAGTTTAAATGTACTTATAATTAATACCTAATTATGAAAAAAGAATATTGATTTTTTTCAATATTCTTTTATTTTTAGCTTATTTTAACTTCTTTAACTCGTAGTTCATTGTTTACTTTAAATAATTCAATTTGAATTTTTCTATTTTCTTCTTTTGGTGATTGATCATTCTCACCATTAAATAATAATTTTTTTTCATTATAAGTTATTTTTGCAATTCCATTTTCTAATTTAAAGTTTGTAACAGATTTAGTTACATCAACTTTAGGTCCTTCACTTGAAAGCTCATGCTCAAGCGCTATTCCTATTAGTATATTAAGAGTTTTGTTTTCTTCATCATATATAACGTTAAATCCTTCAGATTCGTATTTAACATTTTCTCTCATATAGTACTTACGTAATACTTCTTTTACATCAGATTCTTTGAAGATAAATCTTCCTTCTTCATTTTTTGTATATTTATTACTTTTCACTAAATAGCTTATACAGTAATAAAAAATTCTAGATTCAATATAATTATCATCCTTATTGTCTTCAATTAATAAATCCAAAGCTTCAGCTAGAAAGCTTTCAGCTTCTTCTTGAGTTATTGTTGCATTCGTGTCATATTGAATATTTTCTTTTTCTTCTTTTGTTTCTTTCTTCTCTTCCACTGGAGTAGTTTCATTAGATTTCTTTTTTTCCTTTTTAGTAAATACTTCTTTTCCAAAATATACACCTAGTCCAAATGTTATTAGCATAAATACTGCAATCATTACTATTAACCATATCTTTAATGGTGTACCTTTTACTTCTTTTTTCTTTGTTAAAATATTTTCTTTTTTAGTTTCTTCTGTAACTGGTTCTTCTTTTTTTTCTTCTTCCATAGTATTTCTCCTTTGTTAGATTATAACATTGATATTTTTTTTAATTTATACTTTAATTATTTTTTTCATATTAGATTTGTCAATTTCTGTTAATTTTTGAATTAATAGTATGAATCTTCTTTTTTTATCAACTCATAATTAACTTCTGGATAATGCTGCTTAAACAATAAATCTAGGTTTGATAATAAAGTTGATATATGATAAGTTGATGGTTCTTCAGTTAATGATTTTAATAGTATTTTTAAAACTAGTTCAATATTATTTTTATCTGTTAGCATTTCTTTAATAAATGTATACTTTTCATTACTTATTTTATCTTTACTATTATTTCTTGCATCTTCAATCCATCTACTTATTTTATTATTAAATATATCTTTTGCTTCATTATCAAATAAATGTTGAATTATATCTTCTTGTTCTTTAATTACTTCATTTGCAAATTCATTAGATAAAAAATCAATAATACTTTTTTCATTATTTGACTCATTATAGACAATATCAATTAATTTAGGTAAATATTTTTCCACAGTTTTTGTGTAAATCTTTCTATTTATTAAATCATCATCTGCTAACCAGTTTATAGTGTCTTCTAGAAATTCATTTATTTTTATTTCTTTTTCTTTAACTATTTTATCATCCTTATTAAAGATATTTAGACTATAAGTATTAATTAATATATCATTATCATTTAATTCTTCAATTACTCCATTATTGTTTAATCCCCATTTATTTGGATAAATATATATAAAAATATCATTTTTATTCACAACATTGTGGATATTTTTATAAATCTTATTACTACTTGATGAATTAGGAGCTTCAAATGTATATACATAAATATTTTTTTCACTTTTTATGTTAAATTCTTCCTGATGTTCATTTAAATATACACCAGTTAAGTTTGCTACTGCTCCTCCTCTACTATATCCAGTAACTAATATTTTGATAGGTTTATTTAAGTTTTTCTCATCGATGTATTCTTTTATTCTTGAAATTACTTTTTGACTTGCATCTTCAAATCCCTTTATGTTCCCTGTTTCATTTGCTATAAAATTTGACTCCCATTCTATATCATATCTAGTTCCACGGATTGATACAATTAATACATCATAATCTTTAATTGATTTATGGGCAATTACTGTACCAATAGAATTAGGATTATTTTCAACATAGTCATACACTTTTATTTCTTCAAAATCTATCTTATTTAATAAGTCTTTTATATATGATGATTTATCTTTTTTATCATAAGATTTACCTGTTGCTAATACAATGTTCATTGCCATAGTTCTTAAATGGGGATTTATATCATTACCAGATAGTTTTGTAAAATAGTCATCTGAATAATAATATTTTCCTTCTTTTGTTTCTGATTCCATTGATGGAATAAATGTAAATGTTCCTTCTTTTATATTACTAATTTTATTTTGATTTAGAAGTAATAACGAACATAGCAAGACAATAATAAATAATATAATTATATAGACTCTTTTACTTTTCATAATAACACCTTTATTTACTAAATTATAACATAAAAAATAATTCGACATTTAACCGAATTATTTTATTTTTCTTTTGAATTTTTTCTTACATAAATTGTACCTACTAATAAAATTATCATTAAAATTATTATTAATAATAATTCTAGTATGCTTTTATCTTTTTGTGTATTTGGTACTGAAATCGTGTTATCTATTACTTCTAATACTTCACATAGAGTTGGATGGATAACCATTTTACTTGCAATAATTGTTTCTTCTTCAGTATATTCAAATGCTATAAATTTTGCTGCATATTCGATATTCTCTTCTGCAACGTATTGGTTCATATCACTTAATGCGATGTATTGCATCATATTGTTTGGTTCTGGATATAAGTTTTTTGTTCCTATATAGAACGTTCCAAATGAATCATTTGTAGGTATTATCATTGCTTTATTTGTATACATTGCGTCTTCGTAATCAATGTATCCATCTTTACTAGAATGCTTATATATAAAGTTTACATAATCTCCTTGATTATATCCAGTTAATGTAAGCTTTTTTCCATCCGCATTTGAAAATGTTAAATAGTCTTTGAAAGTAGAATAATTTTCATCATCTTCTTCTACATTAGATACTTCCCATAGAGTGTTTTCTATTGGTTCACCTGTAAAAGAATAATAATATTTATTTCCATTTGTAATGTTTAAGTCTCTAGTGATATTTGCTCCTTTTGCTGTTATATCTCCTCGTAAATAAATATATCTACTAAATCCATTGTTTAAATAATTTAGATTTTCTGTAATAAAGAAATAAGAATTACCTGGCTTAATATTATTAGGCATTACTTGAGTCCAACTTCCTGAAGTTATTTTTTCATAATTAGAAAATTCACTTGGCATAGAGATATACTTATCTTCTTTTACCATTTTTACTTCATATTCAATTTCTTTCATTGTCTCATCAAAAATTGGTAGGTTATTAAATACGTATGAAAATCCTGCAGATTCATTAAGTGTAATTTCTCCATCATCAACTTTGACACCATTTGCAAATAATTGAAGTGTTACTCCTTCTTTTTTTCTTTCTTCACAATCATCACAATTAAAGTCTATATCTATTGTTTTTTTAAATTCTGTATTTTTGTCTAAAACAACATAATCTTTTTCACATAAAGATTCATCAATATATTCAATAGTTCCTAATTCAACATCTTTTTCAACATATTCAAAGGCTTTAAATTGTGCTGCCCTTTCCATTACAGAACCTGCAACATATTGGTTTTGTCCTGTTAATGTAAGATATTGCATCATATTATTTGGCTCTGGATATAGATTTTTTGTTCCTATATAAAATCTTCCTTTAGAATTTGGTACATATGTTAAAGTTACTTTATTTGTATATATTGCATCTTCATTTTCAATATATCCATTTTTACTAGAATGTTTATAAATGAAATCAATATAATCACCTTTATTATATCCGGATAGTGTTAATTTCTTTCCACTTTCATTTGTAAATACTAGATAATCTTTAAACTCTTCATAATCAGGATCATCTTCTGGAACAGATGAAACTGTCCATTTTGTATTTTCTATTGGTTCACCATTGATTACATAATAAGATTGTTTTCCATCAATTAAATTGTATTCTGGTTCAACTAAAGCTCCTTTTGCAGTTATATCTCCTCTTAAATAAATAACTTTACTGAATCCATTATTATCAACATTCCAGTTATCCGTTGTAATAACATATGTATGTCCAGGCTTTATGTCTTCTGGTAATACTTGAACCCATTTTTCAATTCTTTCTTTTTTCGTGGAATAACTTCTTGGAGAGATTAATTTATATACACCATCTTCAAGTACTTTTACTTCATACCTTATTTCATTAGGGCTATTTTCTTCAAAAACTTTTAAATTCTCAAAAACATAAGAATAGCCAGTTTCACTATTTAATTTAATTTCTTTTCCATCTACTTTTTCACCATCTGCGAATAATTGTATCGTTACTTCTTTTCCAGCATTTTCACTACATTCATTACTATTAAAATTTACAACAATATCCTTATAGTAATCACTTGCAGCAAAAACTGGATTTATGCATATTATTAAAAATATTACACTTATAATTAAATGCTTTATTATCTTCATGTTAATCACCTATTATATTAATGATATCATTTTTATTCTTTTATTTCAATCTTCACTGTTATTATTATAAAAAGTTAACTTAAAATTTATTCAAAAAAATGATGAATAAATCATCAAATTTTTATTTACAATATTTTTTAACTACTAATGCCATTCCTATCATTGAAATAGATATTGCTAGTGTTACTATGCTTTTTTCAATATTATCAAGTGTTTCTGGGTTTTTAATTATTTCATCTGTATATGTTACTGCATATGTTGAGAATTTATCACTTTCTGCTGAAATTGTTCCATCTTTGTTATCTGTAACATCTAATGAATCTACTTCGCTATTATGATATCTATATACATTGTATGTTCTTGAAATTACATCTGTAGACTTTTCAAATTTTGATACATCAAAAGTTAATTTTAATTTTTGATCTGTTTCAGTTATTTCACTTATTACATTTCCTATTGGATCTAATTCATTATAATTAACTTCATAAAATGCTCCAACTTTTTCATTATCACTAATTGATTCTTGTATAGCTTGCTTTTCTTCTTCAGGTATTGTTGTTTCTTCGTTTTCTTCAACAATTGATAACTCTTTTGTAGATTGACCTACTCCTACTGTATTTTCATCGATTACATATTTAACAAAGCCTTCTGCTACATCATCATCTATATCTAATTCAGTATCACTAAATTCTCCACCTGAAATCGTAGTTTTTCCATTTGTTTCTTCATCATTATAAATGCATCCACCATCAGGAGCATTAAATTTTCCACCAGATATTGTTGTTTCTCCTTCATTATATATGTCTAATGAATCTTTTCCAGTAACATTAATTGTTCCATTTATAATGGTAGTCTTTCCATTTAGTGTTGTATATACTGCTATTGCTTCATCACCTGTTACTAATATTTCTCCATTATTAATTGTCATAATATCAGAGTTTACAAAGGCATAGCCATACTCATTTGATACAGTAAACTTTCCACCATTAATAGTTACAGTTCCTTTAAAATCACTATATTCTCCATTATATAATTCATCTGGATCTTCTCTATAATATCCAGCAAAGTTATTAACTATACAATCAGGAGCTGTAAAAGTTCCATCATTTATTTCTATTTCACCAGTTGTAAGTCCAAACATATAATAACCATTTTCAATTTGAGTAAAAGTTCCTCCATTAATTGTTATTTTAGAATCAGCAGCACTTCCTGTTTGAATTCCATAGATAGAATTAATTATTACTTCTCCTTCACCATCAATTGTTAAAGATTTATTTACAGTAATTGCATAATTGTTCCCAACATTTGATAAAGTTAAAGAATGTCCATTTAGATTAATTACTACATCGCTTTCAATTATTAATCTTCCTTTTAATACATAGTCTTCTTCTAAAGTAATAGCTTCTCCTGTAAAAGTAATTATTTTTTTGCTGCATCTACTTCTTTTAAAGTTTCAAATGAATCTGCTGTTACATTGTTAGATGGTGCTTTTAATAATGTCTTTGATATTTCTTTAATATCTTCAATTTCTATTTCTTTTTCTTTTCAATTTCTTCAATAATATCTTTTTCTTCAGTTACTTCTTCATATTCATTTTGTTCTTTTTCTTCATTAATTTTATTAGTTTCTATTGTTTCATCATTTTTTTCTTCAGCTAACTCATCTTGTTTTATTTCTTTTTCCTTTGTTTCTTCTTTTTCATTTAATTCAATTTGTTCTTTAGCTTTCTTGTTATTATCCTCATCGATATTTAACTCATTATGTTCTTCAACTTCTTCATTTGTTACTTCTTTATTATCAATTTCTTCAGCTAAGGTATTAATTGGTAGTAATAAAACTGATAGTAAAATAACTATGAATAACTTACAACCCTTCTTCATATTTTTACAATCCTCCAATTATATTATAAAAACATTATAATGCAAGACTTTTTTCTTGTAAATTTACAATTTCATGTAAAAATATGACAAATTCATCTAAAATTCAATTATAGCAAGTTATTATATGTAAATAATAAATCAATTATTTAATTTTGACTTCCAATTATTATCTATTTCTCTATCATATGTCATACAATCTTCCATATATGCTACTGAATTAAATACTTCTTTAATTCCTTCTTTTGACTTTTTAAAGTTAGATATTCTATCCCTACTTATTCCAATTGATTCTCCTTCTGCATATGAGTCAATGTTTGCTCCTAAATATATAAAATCCCAGTTTTTATGTTTTTTTATTAGCTTTGCTATGCTTCTCTTGTTATATTCTCTTGATGCATTTTCTAATCCATCTGTTGTTATTATAAATAATACTTTTTCATCTTTTACATCATGATCTAATTTAGTTATTGTTTTACCTATGGCATCATAAAGTGCAGTACATCCTCTTACATAATAATCTTTTTCAGTTAGATTATTTATATTTTTAGCTTCCTTTCTATAATGTAATACTTCATATTCATCATCAAATAGAATTGTAGTTATTAAAGAATTATTTTTTCTTTCTTTTTCAAGATAACTATTATATCCTCCAATAGTATCTTGTACACTATTATGCATTGATCCACTCCTATCTAATATAAATACAACATTAATTTTCTTTTTCATATTCTTTTCCTCTCTTTCTAAAATAATGATATTATATTTATATAAATCTTTGGTCGCTTGAAAGGAGACATTTTATGGATATTAAAAAATTGTTAAATAAATATATCAATGATAATTTAGAAAAAGAACAAGCATTTAAAATGAGATCTAGTTTATATGAAAGCTGTTCTTTAAGTGATGAATCAATTGAAAATTTTATAAATCAAAATAAAGATGAAAATAAGTTTCAGAAATTGTTATTTAAATATATAGATGAGAAAAATCTTAAAGATAGTGATGTCTATAACAAAGTAAATATAGATAGAAGATTGTTTTCTAAAATTAGAAGTGATGAAAACTATCATCCTAGTAAGGAAACTATTATTCTTTTTGCAATTGCTTTAGAACTTAATGAAGATGAACTTGTTTCTTTATTAGAAAGTGCTTCTTATTCTCTACCTAAAAATAATGTTTATGATTTAATAATTAGATTTTGTTTTATTAATGAAATATATAATTTAACAGATATTAATGATTTATTATATGAACATAAATGTAAGTTATTAAATGAATAATATTTACAAAAATTTGATATCGTTTAAATGTATTTATTGGCTATATATTATTCTTATTGTTTTATTTAACACATTTTTTGTACTATATGTTATTTTTACATACAAAAAGACCAAAATTTGGTCTTTTTTTATTCACTTCTTAATGCTATTACTGGATCTTTCTTAGATGCCATTTTAGCTGGTATTAATCCTGCAACTACATTTAATAATACACTTAATGCTATTAGGAATAATGCTCCCCCAATTGGCATAATAGCTATACTAGATATATCAACAACAGACTTAACTATAGAATTAACTGGAATGCAAATTAATAAAGCAACTATAATTCCCATACATCCTGCTAATAATCCTTCGATAATTGTTTCTGCAATAAATACACGTGATACATCTTTTTTACTTGCTCCAATGGCTCTTAGTATTCCTATTTCTTTTGTTCTTTCAAGAACTGAAATATAAGTTATTATTGAAATCATTATGCTTGATACAATTAAACTTATTGCAACGAATCCAATTAGTACTGCTGAAATAATTGTTACAGAAGATGTAATTACACTTACAAGTGACTTTAACATATCTGTATATTCTATTTCATTTTCTGATTGATTATTTTTTCTTTGTTCTGCATTGTATTTATCTATAATTGAAATAATTGATTCTTTTGATTCAAAATCTTTTGGATAAATATTAATTGTACTAGGATTATTTATATCTACTATTCCAATTGATTTAGCAGTTGCTTCATAAGTAGTTCCTGTATCACTAAACTTAACTCCAGTTAAAACATTTATTTCTTTATTAGATGTTTGATCTTTATATATATCTGTTTTACCTATTTCATTTATAACATATTCTGTTAAAGAATGTTTATATCCAACTATATCGTGTGCTTCTTCATTCTTTGCTTTTAATATACCTACAATTTTAATATCTAATCCATTCTTTATTATGTTTTTCATATAGTTGTAGTCTTTTGAATGGTCTATATAAATTCCATTTTCTTTTCTATAATAGTCAGTATTTAGAATTAATTTAAATGTTCTATTTAACAAATCATCATAACTATACGAAGTAGAGTTTGTCTCATCCATTTCTAGAATGTTACTTAGGAAATCATTTCTATCTTTTATATCAAGTGCATATAAAACAGAATCAGAAATAATATTATCTTTGGATACAATTAGCACTAATTCATTGTATTCTTTTGGAAGGCTTCCTGCTAATATATCATATTGGCTTTTTAGTACATCATCATTATCCAATAATTCAACAAATACACTTCCGTTTGTTGAACTTGTTGATACTATGCTTTGAGCTTGTTCACTTTCATAATCTAATCCTGAAAAAATATTAAATTCATTAGGGTTAACTTTATTATTATTGTTTGAAAAGATTTGTAAATCTAAATTATATCCATATTTTATATCAGTAACGTATTTTTTTATTTCCTCATTAGTATCAATATATTTTTTAAATTTTGATAAATTATTCTTTTTAATAATTCCACTATTTATTAAATTTATTTTTGATTCAATATCATTTTGTGAACATATTTTATCGTTATCACATTTTACTTCTTTTGTCTCTATATCTTGAAATAATTTTGATAAGATAATAGACTCTTTCTCGATTGAGATAGGAAATTCACTTAATGAATTCCTTTCCATTTCCTTAACGAAACTATTTACTCCGTTTGTTAAAGATAATATAAGTGCAATACCTATTATTCCTATTGATCCCGCAAATGCGGTTAAAAAAGTTCTTCCTTTTTTTGTTAACAAATTGTTAAACGATAAAGCTAAAGATGATAATAATGACATAGATGTTTTATTAATTTTTCTATAATTTTTTTCTTCTTTTCTTTCTTTAGGTTTATTTGAGTCTTTTAGAATCATACCATCCTTTAATTCTATTATTCTAGTTGAATACTTTTTAGCAATTTCAGGATTGTGAGTAACCATTATTACAAGCTTGGTTTTAGATATTTCTTTTAAAATATCCATTATTTGAATACTAGTTTCTGAATCAAGTGCACCAGTTGGCTCATCTGCAAGTATTATTTCTGGATTATTTACAAGTGCTCTTGCTATTGCTACTCTTTGCATTTGCCCACCAGATAATTGATTTGGCTTCTTTGTTAGTTGGTCACCTAATCCTACTTTTTCAAGAGCTTCTTTAGCTCTTTTTCTTCTTTCTTTTTTAGAAACTCCAGATAAAGTTAAGGCAATTTCAACATTTGATAGAACTGTTTGATGTCCTATTAAATTATAGCTTTGAAATATAAATCCAACTCTATAATTTCTATAACTATCCCATTCTCTATTTGTGTAGTATTCAGTACTTTCTCCATCTATTAGTAGTTCACCATAATCATATCTATCTAGTCCACCAATTATGTTAAGAAGTGTGGTTTTCCCACTTCCTGATACTCCCAATATTGAAGTAAATTCGTTTTTATTAAATTTTAAATCTATTCCTTTTAAAACTTCTTGTTTTTTTCCACCTACAATGTAACTTTTCTTTATATCTTTTAGTTCTAGCATCTATAAACTCCTTTTTGAAAACTTATTTTATCATACTTAATTATTATTTCAATATTTTCATTATTTATCATCCATAGATATCAATTTTTGGAATACCTTTGATAAATTATCGTGTATTACTAAATTAGCTTTTCCATCATATGGAGTTTCATCAATGTTTATAATTACTAAATTTTTTCCACCGAAATAGTTAATTAAACCTGCAGCTGGATATACTACAAGTGATGAACCTAAAACTATTAAAGTTTCTGCTTCTTCAATTCTTCTTATTGACTCTTCTAGTGCTTTTTCTGGAAGTGATTCACCATAAAGGACTACATCTGGTTTTATTATTCCACCACAACTACATTTAGGAATGCCTTTGGCATTAAATACTTTTTTATAATCATATTTTTTATTACATTTTATACAATGATTTGAAAATGTAGTTCCATGAAGTTCCAATACATTTTTATTTCCTGCTTTACTATGCAATCCATCTATATTTTGAGTAATTATTGACTTTAACTTTCCAGTTTCTTCTAAGCCTTTTAAATATTTATGAGTTATATTTGGTTCTATATTTGAACAATTAAATACTTTTTTATAAAAATCATAAAAGTCTTCTGTATTACTATAAAAATAATCACTACTTAAAAGTATTTCCATTGGTATATTACTTGTATTTGATAATCCATCTCGACTTCTAAAATCTTTTATTCCACTATCTGTTGATACACCTGCTCCAGTTAATACTACTATGTTGTTCGAATCATCTATAATTTTTTTTAACTCATCTATCTTATTCATATATACCTCTATTTCAATTATAGCATTTTTGTAATTGTTATGTTATTATAAAAATATATTGGAGGGAATATGAAAAAAATATTATTTGGGTTTTCAACAATAATGTTATCTTTATCTTTAGCTGGTTGTGGAAAAAGCTCTAATAATTTTATAAATAAAGATACAATAAAAGAACATAATATTGATAACAATGCTTTGGAATGCAAAGTTCAAGATACGGATTTAGAAATATCCATATATGCTTATTTTGACAAAAATGATGCTCCTACTTCTTTTGATTATTATATAATTACTCCAAAAGGTAATACTACTGAAGAAAAAGTTAAAGTTGCTGAGGAAAAAGCATGTGGTGGTGAAGGAGACTTTGAAAAAGAATGGATTAAAGAGTGTTCATATGTAATTAATGGTAATGATCTTAATGGACATATTTATGTTGTTGATAATGGTGAATGGTTTAAAAATAAATCTAAAGAAGAAATAATCAACAATAGTGAAGAGGAATTCTTTGGACTAAAATGTTCTGAATTAAAATAAAAACTTCTTATTTATTATAAGAAGTTTTTTATTCTATATTTTCATTTACTTGCTCTAGTCCAGTTTTATCTGTTTTATTAGCACTTATTATTTCTGAGTTTTCAAAAATTGACTTTATATTGTCTTCTATGTTATTGTTTTTTATTTTAAAAGTTATTTCGTAATTATCTCCTGGATTAGCTTTTTCAAAAAACTGGTGTAATACTTTTACAGTTTCAATTTCTTCAGCTTGGAATTCTCTTATTGTAATGTATAAATAATTAAAATCGTTACTATATGCAATATGATTAATATTATATGTTCTTTTGAAAGTATGACCGATAAGGTCTTTTTCATTATTTGTATTATTTGTATTATTTGTATTATTTGTATTATTTGTATTATTTGTATTATTTGTATTATTTGTATTATTTGTATTGTTTTCTTTTTCTATTGTTTCGTCTTTTGTTTCTTTATCTTGATTATCTGTCTTTGAAACTGTAATTCTTCCTACAAAAAAGCAACTTATTCCGATTATTAAAGATACTAAAATTGTGATTACAATATTTTTATTTTTCATATTCTATTCCCTCCTATATATTTATCATAACATATTATTTCTAAATTCTATAATTTTATCTAACGTATTGAAGTCAATTGTTTGATTACTATCTGACAAGCTTTCTTTAGGATTATAATGAGTTTCAATTAACAAGCCATCTGCTCCTGCTACTAGTGATGCTTTACTCATTGATTCAACCATATATGATTGTCCACTTGCATGTGATGGATCTACTATAATTTTATAATCAGTATTTTTCTTAATGTATGGAATAGCTTGAATATCTAGAACATTTCTAGTCTCATTAGAAATCATATTTCTAATTCCTCTTTCACATAGTATTATTTTATTATTTCCTTCTTTTGATATATATCTTGCAGCATTTATCCACTCATTATAAGTAGCACAAAAAGCTCTTTTTAATATAATTGGCTTATCTGTTTTACCTACTTCTTTTAACAATTCATAATTGTACATATTTCTTGCACCAATTTGAATGATATCTAAATCATCTTTGTATTTTCTTACCTGTTCTATTGTAGTTAATTCACTTACTATTTTTATATTATATTCTTTTTTTATTTTAATTAATATTTCCATACCTTCTTCTCTTAAGCCTTGAAAAGAGTCTGGATTAGTTCTCATTTTAAAAGTTCCCGCCCTAAGGTATTCTATATTTCTTTCTTTTAATAATTTAGCAATCTTACTTAATTCTTCATAAGAACCAAAAGAACATGGCCCAGCAATTATTAATTTTTCTTTAAATAGCTCATCCATATAATTTCTCCTTTGATGTTCTTTATTTTATCACAATTATTTTTAAAAATATTGAATTATTTATACTTTTATTGTAAAATATCTTCACTTAAGGAGTGTATTTATGAATAATTGTAAAAATATTTTTTATGAATGTACACATTTAGTTGAAAAGTTTGATAACTTCTTTCAATCAAAAGATGAATCAGGTTATTTTTGCGATCATAAAATTAAAGATTTAGGTAGTTTAAAACTTTGTCTATCTCAATTATACAATAAGCAAATGAACGATTTCTTTTTTGTCTTTTATATTGTAGAAGTAAATGATGCTAGAAAAAATATTGATTTTAATAGTCATTACTGGAAAAATGATCCATCAATTAAACGTATGGTCAAAGTTAGTGGGAATTTGCAATCAATCGGAATTATGTCATATCTTGGAAAAGAAAATGATGAACTTGATCTTCCCTTCATTAGTCAAATTGAAATCAAAGACGATAATGAATTTGGAATGTTTCATACGAGAAATCGAACTAATCCTATTTCAGCTAATAAAATTATAGAAGATATAAAAATGTTAAAAATAGGAAACTTTTTCCAAAATGTAGAAAATGATATTATTGTAAAAAAAAAGATAATTAAAACAAGGATTTAATCTCCTTGTTTTTCATTTGTATTTTTTATTATATTGCTTATGTAAATATTTGCTTTTTCTGATAAATGCTTCTTGTCAAATAAAATGTATTCATCATTATTAAATATTTCATCAAATATATTTATATATTTTAAATTTTCATATTCAGTTTTTATTTTATTTTCATTTAAAGATATAAATGTAACTTTATTGTCTTTACATAGTTCCATAAGTTCTTTAAATTCGTTTTCATTTATATTAAAGTTGTTATCAAAAACAAATGTTATATTATTAGTCAATAAATCTTGATCTTTTTTATTTTTTATTTCATTATACAAATCTTTAAATGTATAGTTCTTGTCAATATTAAATTCTATACCTTTATATTCATCTTGCATATATTCCATAACATTTAATAATAATTCATTTCCATAAAAGCTTAATTTGTCTTTTTTTTCTAAGTTATGTTTTTCTATTATTTCATTTTTCTTTGCTAAAAATTCATCTAAATATACTTTATATATACTATCGTAAATTGCATTTGCATATGCTATTTGACCTGCTCTTTTTAAATGTACTCCATCATATATAAAGTATTCATTATGTCCTTCTGCGATTTTATTCCAATCAATTAAATATACATTTTCATATTCATTTGCTAATCTTTCAATTGTACTATTAACATGTACTTCTCTGTCATTTGTGACGTTAATCCAAAATATTTTTCTATTTTCACATAGGCTAACTATTTCTCTTTGACATCTAAGTCCACATTGTCCATTAGTTCCCAAACCAAAAACAATTGGTTCGCCTAACATATTTTTTCTTTTTAAATCAATAACTATGTCATCTGCTTCATAATCTGTTCTAGATTGTTTTGCATCAAAATAGCCATTTGGGAATAATTTATATAAATATGGTATTGCATCTAATATTACAGAATCACCTATTCCTATAACATGAAGATTTGAAACTACATTTTTTATATTTTCCTCTCCAGCATTTAAATCATCTAATACTTTTTGCCAATTATCTGTTTCTTCTTTTAGATGTAGTTCATATTCCTTTTGTTTTTCTAACATTAATCTTTCATTTTCTTCTAATTTATTTTTTAAATCTTCTGCATCTTGTGTATAGTCTTTACTATTTATATATTTATATACTCCAAATGATGAAATAATTATTAACATAGACAATACTAAATATTTTGTTTTTTTGAATCTTATTTTACTATTTTCATTCTTTTTATAATTAATTGCAAAATGAAGAATAGCAGAACATATAACAGTTAATAAGATAATAATGGTATTACTTAATATTTGATTTTTAATTTCAAGATTTTGAATTAAAAATAATACTGGATATTGGATTAGATATACTTCATAACTAATATTTGCTAAAGACTTTATTATTTTGTTTTGTTTGTTACTATTAATCATTATTCCATATTTAATTAATCTGCATGTTATTAATGTGGTAATTATCATAGCAATAGAAAAGTACTTTGATGCTGATGGTATAGATATTAATAATACTATTAGTAATAAAACATAAGTATAAAATATTAATCTATTTATTATTTTATTGTTAAATATTTTTGGTACATAATTATTGTAATAATGATAAATGAATCCAATAGTTACTCCAAATAATATTGAGAATATTCTACTTAGTGAATCATAGTATACATTCATAATGCTTGTCAATGATGAATTTAAATAAAAATAAGTAACTGATATTATTGATAATATAGATAATAACAAGCAAGGGATAAGTTTATGTATTTTATCACCAATTTTTTTTAAAATAATGAAAACAAATGGGAATATCAATTCAAATTGTAAAAGTATTCCCATATACCAAAAATGAGTAAACGGTGATGTAATAAATCTTGTAAAATAATCTTGATTTGCACTTAGTTGCCAATAATTATTGTAGCCAAAAATAACTGATGTAGTTTCAGGCTTTAAGTTAATCCAGTTAAAACTAGTTAATATAGTTACAAGAAATATACTTATAAATACTACTATTAATAAAGGTAAATAAATATTTATTATTCTGTTTTTATAATAATTTAAAATTGAAAATTTTTCTTTTTTTAATGCTGTTGCACTTGATAAAAATCCAGTTAACACAAAAAAAGTACATACAGCTAAGTATCCACCTTTTAATAAGTCTAGATGGTACAATAACACTGCAATGCACGATAATAATCTTATAAAATCTATGTCTCTATAATATAATTTATTTTTCACTACAACTACCTTCTATATTAATCATTATAATTATTTTTAAAAATATTGTAAAGGAAATGATTAATTAGTTTTTATTACTTCTCTAATATCTTTCGTTATTTTTTTTGAAATATTTTCTAAAAAGTTAAGAAAATCATTTTTTTCTAAATATTTTGTTGTTCCTTCTTTTTTAATATTTAGACATTTAATATTAAAGTCTAATTTTTCTTTGTTAATATCTTGTACATAGTCTTTTAATATTTTTTTTAAATAGTCAGTATCTAGTTTAAAATATTCTACTATTTCTTTATTTAATATATCATAATCATTATATATAC
>OCVV012846810.1_pt1 | contig 22824 bp, 22 predicted proteins | sample 1539721 | NCBI WGS metagenome assembly OCVV01 (sample SAMN02144230, study PRJEB22623) | gut metagenome | biome: sheep rumen | host: Ovis aries | place: New Zealand
AGGTGGAACGCCACACCACCGACGGTCGCATGGACATCCTCATGCAGACCCCTCAATACATCTATATATTGGAATTGAAACTTGACAAGACAGCCGACGAGGCTCTGGCACAGATAGAGGCAAAAGGCTATGCCAATCCCTTTGCCGATGATGCCCGCCAACTCTTCAAGATTGGCATCAACTTCTCCACTTCCACCCGCCGCATCGACGACTGGAAAATCGTGAAATAAGTTTCTTTGGCATACAAAGGTAACATCTTTTTACTGAATCAGCATTTTTTCTCTTTTCATCGGACGAAACATTTTCATTTTCAAAAAAATTTCGACCGACTAACGCAGGTATGATAGAGGCTCCAGCCTCCATCCACAGCCGTGCAGGGGCGACTCCGTTGCGCCCCTGCCACTGGCTGTGTCTGTATGCTGTCGCCGAACTTAGAATTCTTTTCTTGAAAGGGTTGTGAAACTCAGAGGGACAGGCGCAGCCCGAGGTTGCTGCTGCGGTGCGACGGGGTGCCGTTGTCACGAATCGACGAGCGGCAGATCCTCGCGATGTTGCGCCAGCTGCCCCCACGGATCACGCGGTCAGACCCACTGGATGCGCCTGTAGGGTTCGTCTGAGGACCGCTGCTGTAGGAGCCATACCAGTCGGAGCACCACTCGCTAACGTTGCCAGGCATATCGTAGAGACCCAACTCGTTGGGCTGTTTCGTCTTCACAGGATGCGTTTTCGAACTATTGTTGAAGCCGTACCACGCCCCAGAGCCGATGTCGTTGCAGCCGATGTACTTGTAGCCTCGACTCTTTGTGCCACCACGAGCGGCATACTCCCACTGCGCCTCCGTGGGCAGATGGAACTGCTGCCCGGTCAGCGAGTTCAGGCGGTCAACGAACGTCTGGCAGTCCTCCCAACTCACCTGTTCCACAGGGAAACTATCCCCCTTAAAATGGGAGGGGTTGCTACCCATCACGGCCTGCCAAAGGTCTTGCGTCACCTCCGTCTCGCCCATGTAGTAACTGCTCAAGGTCACGCTGTGAGTGGGCTTCTCGTCATCATCAGCATCGCCACCCTGCTCGCTCGTCGCACCCATCGTGAACGTGCCGCCCTCCACATGCACCATGGTGTAAGTCACATCACCGACCGTAAGAATAAGATTGTCACCCGAACGGGTCACGGTAGCCGTGGTGGGAGTGATGGCTTGCTGGACACCACTACACTGCTGCATACCAGTTACCAGCGCGCCAATAACTATACACACCACAGCCAGTGCTGTCAGCCAATAGAGCATCTGTTTCTTATTGACATCCCTCGTTTCCTGCGAAACATGCGTCTGCCTATATGGCTCTTGGGTGTTTTTTCCTCCCTTCATCACGGTATCCCCATCATCAGCCTCGGACTTATGGGGTTGAGGAGAAACAGGTGGAGACTGAATAGGCCGAGGTTGGGATGGCTGTACAGGCCGATGTAGGGATGGCTGAACAGGCTTTTCTCTCAAGAACTTCTTCACGTCTGCCACACTCTGTGGGCGTTCCTTGCGGTTGGGCTTCATCAGCCAGAGAACAAGGTCGCCCATCTGCTTCGACACCGAGGAAGGCAAGCGAAGTGCCTCATGGGCATCCTCCACAATCTCGGAGGGTGAAGGGGGTTGATGTGTGGTGAGCAGGTTGTAGAGCGTGGCACCCAGAGAGTAGAGGTCTGTCCAAGCCCCGAACCGTTCAAGGCTCTGCTCCATCTGTTCGGGCGAGGCAAAGCCTGGCGTATAGGCCAATGCCGAAGAGAGAGACAGGGAGTTGCCGTCCTGACTGCGCAACTGCTTACTGGCCCCAAAGTCGATGAGCAGGGCGTTACCCTTGCGGTCGAGCATGATGTTGGCTGGTTTGAGGTCGAGGTGCCAGATGCTGGCCGCATGCACGGCTTCGAGGGCATCGAGCACTTGCCGCAGGAGAGGCATCACTTCCTGCTCCGTCATGGGCTTCCCCGTGCGCTTCATGCGCTGGGAGAGGCTTTCGCCATCCACCAGATCCATCACATAGTAGGACGTTCCGTTCTCGTCGAAGAGGTCGAGCACACGGACGATGTGTGGGTGTATCAACTTTCGTAAAATGGTGGCTTCGCGCTTAAAACGGCGTTGCAGGGCGGTGAAAGTTTCCTTGTTCTCTGTCAGGCTGATGGAGATGTTCAAATGGTCTGGTTCACGTCCGCACATGCCTCTCACATAGAGTTCCTTGACAACCACCTTCTCGTTGAAGACCGTGTCAGTGGCCATATAGGTGTTGCCGAAGCCACCCGATGCCAGATAGCTTTCCACCCTGTACTTTCCATTGTAAAGCATACACCCCTTGGGCAGCATGCCTTCCTTTGTCATCATCTGTTCATCCATCATATTTCGGATTCATTTTACGTCATTACACAAAAAATGGAGCAAAAATGTGTAGTCACCCTCCACTTTTCGACCGGCTAACGCCGGTATGATAGAGACTCAAGCATGCATCCACAGCCGTGCAGGGGCGACTCCGTTGCGCCCCTGCCACTGGCTGTGTCTGCATGCTGTCGCTGAACTTAGAACTCTTTTCCTGAAAGGGTTGTGAAACTCAGAGGGCGAGGCGCAGCCCGAGGTTGAAGTAGTCGTGCGACGGGGCGTAGTAGTCACGGTACGACACGCGGCAGACCCTCGCGAAGTTGAGCCAACTGCCACCACGGCGCACGCGGCTAGACCCACTGGATGCGCCTGTAGGGTTCGTCTGGGAACCGCTGCTGTAGGAGCCGTACCTGTCCTGGCACCACTCCCACACGTTGCCAGACATGTCGTAGAGGCCCAATTCGTTGGGAGACTTGGTCTTGACGTTGTGCGAACCTTTGTCGTTGGTGTTGTCGGTGTACCAAGCCACGGAGCCTACATCGCTGCTGCCGCTGTACTTGTAGCCTCGGCTCTTGTTGCCACCTCGTGCGGCATACTCCCATTGAGCCTCGGTCGGCAGGTGGAACTGCTGGCCAGTCAAAGAGTTCAAACGGCTGATGAACGTCTGGCAGTCCTCCCAGCTTACATAGCAAACAGGGCGTTGGGAGCCTTTCAAGTCATAAGAGTAAGAGGATATGCCAGAGGGCAAACTGCCCATCACAGCCTGCCACAACGCCTGAGTCACCTCAGTCTCGCCCATGTAGTAGCTGCTCAAGGTCACGGAGTGGACGGGCTTCTCGTAACTCTCCGCATCGCTGCCCTGCTCACTCGTCGCGCCCATCGTGAACGTGCCCCCCTGAACATACACCATCGTATAATTCACACCACCGACAGAGAGCACCATGTTGTCGCCCGAACGGGTCACGGTGGCAGAGGTAGCCCTGCTGCTTGTCGTTCCGCTGTTCTGTGGCCTTGCCTGCGTCTGCTGCCTGGGCTTCTGCCGCTGCTGCGTGTTCTGCCGAGGCTTGCTTGGTGTGGTCTGCTGTGTGGTGGTGTTCTGACGTGGCTTTTGTCGTGTCACCACGCCTTGTGCTGCCACACCCAATGTGCAGAGGCAGAACAAAATGAGTAAAATCAGTTTCTGTTTCATGGTTTCATCATGTTTCTTATTATTCCTTTCCATCCTTCACACTTCCGTCCTTCTGTCCGCTGGCATTGTACCAGGTGCCGCTCCATGGGCTGCCCGACTTGAACGTGCCTTGGAAGTAACTGCCGTCGGAGAGGCGGTAGATGCCCTCCTTGTAGAATCCGCCATCGAGAATGCCCTCGAAGGAGTCGCCCGAGGTGAAGACGAGTTTGCCTTGTCCCGTGCAGATGCCATCCACAAAGTGACCCTCGTAGGTGGCAGCAGGGATGTTGCCGTAGGCAGCAAACTGAGCCTTACCCTCACCCTGTGGCAGACCTTCGGCATCCACGTTGCCTGTGTAGGTGTAGGTGCGCATGTTCTCCGGGCCATTTTCCACGGCGATTTTTTGGTCAGTAACATAAGTAGCCATCGTGTCCACCGTCGTTGTGTCCAATGTGTCCAACCCAGCCCGTTCGTTCCTTCCGCCACACCGAGACTGGCTGAGTGCAGCCACTCCGCCGCCAATCAGCACCACGGCAATCACCGCCACCAGATAGGTCATGCCTTTCTTGCCGCCACCATTCTCTCCGCCTTTCTTCTTGGAGTCAGACGATGATGTCCCCCCTTTTGACTTTCCGCCTTTCAGCAGCGTGTCGTCTTTTTCGTCCGATGGTTTTGGGGCTTCCTTCGGTTTCTCGGCTTGTGGCTGCCGAGTAGGCACCTCCACCAAGAACTGCTTCACGTCGGCCACGCTCTGCGGACGCATCTTGCGGTTGGGTTTCATGAGCCAGAAGATGAGGTCGCGCGTCTTTTTGGAGATGGTGGCTGGCATGGGCAGAGCCGCCTCGGCATCCTCGTCGATGTCGGAGGGTGAGGGCGGTTGGTTTCGGGTGAGCAGGTTGTACATCGTGGCACCCAAGGCATAGAGGTCGGTCCAAGGGCCGAACTTCTCGATGTTCTGTTCCATCTGTTCGGAAGGGGCAAAGCCGGGCGTGTAGGCCAGGGCCGAGGAGGTGGAGAGGGAGTTGCCGTCGCTGTTGCGCAACTGCTTGCTGGCCCCGAAGTCGATGAGCAGGGCATTACCCTTGCGGTCGAGCATGATGTTGGCAGGCTTGAGGTCGAGGTGGTGGATGCCTTCTGCATGCACGGTTTCGAGGGCATCGAGCACCTGGGGCAGGATGAGCATCAGTTCCTGCTCGGTCATGGGCTTGCCAGTTCGCTTCAGGCGCTGGGAGAGGCTTTCGCCATCCACCAGGTCCATCACATAGTAGGAGGTGCCGTTCTCGTCGAAGAGGTCATGCACACGGATGATGTGGGGATTGACCAACTTGCGCAGTCGCCGTGCCTCTTTCCTGAACTTTTCTTGCTGGGCGGCGAAGGTGCGCTGGTTCTCCGTCAGGCTGATGGAGATGCTGGCACTGTCAGCCAAGCGTCCGCACACTCCCTTGATGTAGAGTTCCTTGATGGCCACCCGCTCGTCGAAGGCTGTGTCGATGGCCACGTAGGTGTTGCCGAAGCCGCCCGACGAGAGATAGGTTTCCACCTTGTATTTTCCGTTGGAAAGCGTGGTGCCCACAGGCAGCATGCCTTCCTTGTCTATTTGCTTGTCTTCCATAGTCAGTTCTTGTTTCTTTGAATGGTTCCCTGCACAGCGGGAGCCTGTTCCACTTTCTGTTTTTCTTCATGGTTTGCCGACCCCGAGGACTTGCTTTTCCACACCACCAAGGCCAGCAGAACAGCCACACCCGCAATGAGCCACCAGAGCCATCGCCGCAGAGGGGAAGACGGTCTCGGCTGCACCTCTACAGTCGTGGCGGCCGGGTGTTCCTCCCTCACACCCACTCCCTCCACGGCCTCCACCTCCACGGCATAGCAGGAGTGGTTGTCGCGGGTTTCCCGTCTGGCACACTCCTTCTTCAGCATGCCGAGCCGGTGCTGAAGAGGCTCGTTGGTGAGCAGGATGGCGGTGAGGTCGCTGTTGTCCAGTTGTTCCACAATGCCGTCGCAGCAGAGGAAGAAGAGGTCGCCCTTGCGGATGTCAGTGATGACCTTGTAGGAGGCTTTGGAGGGATACTCCTGATGGGGCATCACGGCACGGGTGATGACGTTTTTCTGGTTGAAGTTGCGGGCCTCCTTCTCGTCGAGTTCGCCCGAGGCCAGGAGGTCGTTGAGCAGCGAGTGGTCGTGGGTCTGGAACACCACACCTTCGCCTGGCCGCAACTGATAGACGCGGCTGTCGCCGATGTGGGCCACGAGGATGCCGTCGGTGCAGCGCGCCAAGAGGGTGAGCGTGGTGCCCATCTTGCGGGCTGTGGCCGGGGTGGTGTCCAGTTGGTCGAGTGCCTGATAGGCCGCAGCGAGTGCCGCCTCAAAGTGACGGCGCATCTCGCCGCTTGAGCAGGGAGGGAGCGGGGAGAGTGCCTGGCCGATGGTGTCGGCCACACAGCGGCTGGCCACCTCTCCGTGCTCGTGTCCGCCCATGCCGTCACACACCATGAGGATGCGGCTCTCGGCTGTGGCTTTCCCCTCGCGAGGAAAGAGTGAGTCTTCCTGGTTCTCTTTCTTCCCCAGTTCGGCGAAGCAGAGAGGCTTGCTAATCCTGATATTCATAGGCCAAGTACATTTTTTGCCCGCCCAGTTGCAGGCAGTCGTTGATGTTGAGATAGATGATGTCGCCCTCGATGAGTTCCACACCTTGCAGCGAGGTGGGGTTCTTGCCGTGTTCCTCGAAGGTGCAGCGGATGCCGCTGGAGGTACATTTCAGTTCCACCACCGCATGCTTGCGACTCATGTAGCGGCTCTCGTCGGGTATCTGCACCTCGGCATCGTTGCCTTCCTTCTGGCGGCCCACCCACTGGCGGCCCAAGTGCAGTTGGTAGTTGCGGTTGCCCACCTTCAGGCTGTAGCGGGGCAGGTAGTCGCCAATCTTCTGCTTGGTGTGGCAGTGGGGACATTCGGCGGTCATGCCCTCCAAGTCTGGTTTTGAATCCACCTGTATCTCGCCCTTGCAGGAAGGGCATCTCAATGCTATTTTCATACGGCGAAGAAGTGCTTAAAGATTATACGTCATACATGGTGATGTCGCTGTCGTTGGAATAGTCGGGCAGGTCGCCTCCATCGGCCACGCCGTTGCTGGCCATGTCAGGACTCACGTCGTCTTGTGTGGGCATGGGCATGTGGGCATCTGTCACCACTTCCGTTTCGTCTTCGCTATAATGGTCATCATGGTTTGCATCCACTGCGATGACATCCACCTCGCCATTCTGATTGGCATCAATCATCAGCCCTGTGGTTTCGCCATGCGCAATGACAGCCACATTGACCGTGTGACCATCCATTTCCACATCGTTTGCCACGGCAAGCACTTGGATGTTCCCCGCGGGTGTGGGAGCAGGGGTGGGTTCCACTTCCACCATGTGTTCTGCCAGATTGCCCATGGTGATATTCTGATTCTCTGCATGTACGACCTCGTTTTCATCTATCTCGCTGTTGTCGTTTTCATCGACAGCATAACCCACCACATTGCCGTGTCCGTCATCAACAAAACGGGCTTCATGACCGTTGACGGTTCCTGTGGCGGTGTGAACAAGGTCGCCCTCATCGGTGCGATGGGTTTCGATGCTCTCTATCTTCACCTCGTTCTCACGGTAGAAGGCTGGTTCCTCAGCCGTTGTCGTGGTATGGGATGCCGGAATGACTCTGGGGTCAGAGGGTTGTTCAGGCTGGCGGGGTGTTTCCGTCGCCTCTTCCTTGGCTGGTTCGGGAGCAGGAGCAGGTTGGGGCTTGGATTGGGATGCAGCAGCAGGGGCTTCCTCCACTGATTCTTCAGCCACAAGTTCTTCGGCATTTTCTGCAGTTGCGGGGTCATCAGACATGCTGGCAAAAGCATTGGCCGCCACCGATGCACCAGCACCGGCCACTCCGCCAGCCACGAAAGTGGCGGCATCTTTCAGGTTCACCTTCTTGCCTTCCTGCGTGTTCTTCACTTCGTTTGTGGTCTCGTTGGGCTGAGCTGCATTCTGGGTTCCTGCATTCAGCGTGTCGTCATTGTTCGGATACATAGTCGTTAAGGTTTTAAGAGTGAATAATTGGTTTATCTGGTGCAAAGGTACACCATCTTTCTTCCCCATCCAAATTTTTGGGGCTTCATCGGATGAAACACCCTCGACAGATGATGAAAGCCCTGTTTCTCATTTTTCGCCACGGAAAAACCCCTCAGAGTGACTGCCCGTGCAAATTGCAATAGCAACGGCGCATCAATTGCAATTGGAGTGGAAGACAATTTGCATGCGCAACGGCGTAGGACGTAGGGGGGTAGCGGAAGCCTGTTCCTCAACAGGATGGGCGCTGGGCATATAGGTGATGCAAAAAGTCCAGCAATGGTTGCCGTCCACCATGGCAAGCTCCTTGCGGATGTCAATCACCTTGTTGGCTCGAAGAAAGAGATTCAGTTCGTCCATGTCCTTAATGTCTGCCAAGACTGGAAGGGTGAATATCTTGATTTGCATTTTTCCAAATAATTTTCGACCGGCTTACGCCGGTATGATAGATGCTTCAGCCTCCATCCACAGCCGCGCAGGGGCTTTTCTTTTAGCCCCTGCCCTTGCTGTGTCTGCATGCTGTCGCTGAGCTTAGAACTTTTTTCTGAAAGGGTTGTTAAACTCAGAGGGCGAGGCGCAGCCCGAGGCTGTTGTTGCGGAGCGATGAGGCGTTGTAGCTACGGCGCGCCACACGGCAGCCCCTCGCGCCGTCGCCCCAGCCGCCCCCACGGTCCACGCGGTAAGACCCACTGGATGCGCCTGTAGGGTTCGTCCGGGAGCCGCTGCTGTAATTGCCGTACCAGTCCGAGCACCATTCCCACACGTTGCCAGACATGTCGTAGAGACCCAATTCGTTGGGGGACTTCGTCTTGACATCATGAGTGCGGCAATTGTTGGATCTTAGTTTTTCAATGTCCCACGAAGATTCATCAAGACGAGCATTTCCGCTGTTCTCGTAATACCAAGCCACGCTACCCACATTGTTGCTGCCGCTGTACGTGTAGCCAAGGCTCTTGCTGCCGCCGCGAGCGGCATACTCCCACTGTTTCTCGGTCGGCAAGTGGAACTGCTGGCCGGTCAAGCTGTTCAGCTTGCTGATGAAGGTCTGGCAGTCCTCCCAACTTACGTAGCATACGGGGCGTTGGAAGCCTTTCAAGTCATAAGAGGAAGAGGAAATGTCCGAGGGCAAACTGCCCATCACAGCCTGCCACAACGCCTGAGTCACCTCCGTCTCGCCCATGTAGTAACTGCTCAAGGTCACGCTATGAGCATCGCTACCATCACCCATGGTGAATGTGCCGCCCTGAACATAGACCATCGTGAACGACACGCCACCTGCCGTGAAGGTGCGGTTGCTGCCCGACGAGGTGCTAGTTTGCACATGAGTGGTCGCACTGCCGCCTGTCTGTGTGCGTGGTGTGGTGGTGTTTTGCCTTGGCTTCTGTCGTTGCTGTGTGCTTGGCTTCGGTTTGTTGGACGTTGATGGTTGTGTGGTGGCGGGTTTTGGCTTTTGCCGCGTCACCACACCCTGTGCTGCTGCACCTAAAGAGCAGAGACAGCACAAGAGAAGTAGAATCAGTTTCTGTTTCACAGTTATTTGGATTTTTGTACAAAGACATGTAAGTTTCAAGTGTCTGGAATAGGGCATTCCTCATGATGTCACACCAACACAGTCCCAGCCTTGTAGGACTCAAACAGATAATTGGGGCTTTCGTAATACATGGATGAATTGTAGTTGTCAATCTTACGGGTGATCCAAGAGTCATACACCCTCATCAATGTGTCAATCACATCGTTGTTGGTTGCACGGGCCACATCGAGAATGAGGCGCTGATAGACCTTGCCAATGTCCCATGAGGAGGGGACTGCATAGCGGGCAGCGGCGACATTGTCGAAATAGCCCGTCTCTATGTGATGCTTTTCTACCAACTCGTCAGCCACCTTGTCAAGGTTCTCGCAATGATAGACATCTGCATAATCATATAGATGCTGTAGTTCCTTTCGCCCCAAGGCGTTCACCACCGTGCTGCGATAGTTCTTGGTCTTGCGCCCGATGTAGTCTATCAGGCTGCACAGGAAAAAGAGGTCGTTCTCTTTGGGGTCTTCACGTCCTGTCATAAGTCTTTAGCATATTTGAAGGTTAGACACTTTAATGCAGCCTCGGTACAGAAAGCCATCTGATGGGTGGGATACTTGAACTGGGCAAGCACCCAGAACTGCTCACGAGTGATGGCACCACGGATGAAGTCTGCCACATAGTTGTATATCTGGTCATCGGCCATAGCACCCACCACGATGTCATAATCGTGGGGCTGCCCACTTCGACATGCCACCACAAAGTCGAGCCACGCATCTGTCATCTCCTCAAATTCAAGCACCTGCAATCCTTCACGCAAGGTGTATTCATAACTATTCAGCATGGGAGTGTCGAACCTTCCAGCCCAACGCTCCGCTTGCCGCCGCAAGATGGTACAATAAAACCCCTCCCCAAAGTCTTTCGTGTATCGACCCTGCAAAATCTGGGGGACTGCAACCTTCATGTTGCTTCCATGATATACTTCCATAACCTTTAGTTTTCTTTTTTCGTAACGATATGATTTTGTTGCAAAGGTAGCCATTTCCCTTTTTAACTCCAAATTTTTCTCCTTTCATCGGATGAAAACCGCATCTGAGGTGACGAAACCTCACGTGAGGGAGACTTGAAGCCACTTTTTCTTTCCCCTTTCTTGGTGGGTTCATCCCGATTTGCTATCTTTGCAACTGAAAGCATCAGAAAAAACTTCAAGAACTATGACAGCAGCACAGTTGAACGCCATGAACACCCAACTTTGGCAGGGAATCGGAACCATTGCCGACAGTGAGCCGCTGATGAAACGGCTCACCAAGTATGTGGCCAAGTTGGTGAAGGAGAAGAATGACCCCACGCTGATGACCAAGGAGGAGTTCTTTGCAAAGATAGATGAAGCGGAACGTCAAATTGCGAGAGGGGAAGGGCATGCAATGCTTCCTGGAGAGGATTTGTCTAACTTTTTGAGAAGGGTCGGCTATGACATATAGGATTATATTCTCCATCAAAGCAGAACAGGATCTGGTTCGTCTGGCGAAGAGCGAGCCCAAGGTGTACAAATAACAACCATCATCCATCCACCATGAAAGAAGTGATTTTCAACCGCCGCAACGAGTTGTTGCGTGTGCCGCTGGCGAAAGCCATGTTCTACGAGGCTTTCGGCAACTACTGCTACGGCGTGTTTCCCAACAAGCAGAAGGTGATGCTGCCTGTCAGCCTGGTTCAGGCGGAGCAACTGCTGGCCCGCACGGGCGAGAAAGGGCAAGACACCTTCATCCGCATCGGCAAGAAGTTTATTGTCAATGCCAACATGATTGTACAACTCAACTTTGCCAAGCAGCAACTCATCCTCTCCGACTTCGACCATCCGGGCAACTTTGCCCTGCCCGTGTCGAAAGAGGCACTGAGGCAGGTGAAGGAACTCTATGAAAAACAACAGATATGGAAATAGGAGAAGAACTCATCATCGGACGGCTGGGACAGCAGCCCATGCACATTGCCGACCCCTCGGTGGACCCGCAGCATGCCACCTTGCGCCGCACGGGCGAGAACACCTACCAGATAGAAGACAGAGACTCCCAGAAGGGGGTGCAGGTGTTTGGCTTTCGGGTGAAACGCAAGACCATCAAGGCTGAGACTCCCTTGTTTCTGGGCACCTACAAGACCTCGGTGCGGCAACTCCTGCAGGATGCGGCCAGCATCGACCTGACCGAAGTGTGGAACCGCTACGAGAAGGAGAAGCGGCGGTGGGACCGCTACACGCTGTGGGTGAATTCCATCCGCATGCTCTCGCCTGTGCTCACGATGCTGCTCACCCAGTGGGTGGGTCAGAACTGGGTGGTGTCGGGTGCGGTGCTGGTGGGTGTGATGGTGGTCTCTATGATTGCCGGCGAGAAGGTGCTGGCCAAGAAAAATCTGCGCATGGCCGAACTGAATGCCAAGATGCAGGCCGAGTATGCCTGTCCGCATTGCCACAAGTTTATTGGTTTCACGCCTTATTCCATCCTGAAGCAGAACCGCTACTGCCCCCACTGCGGAGTGCCACTGCCATGACAACACACAAAAAAAAATACTGACGACAGCATGACAACAAAAAGATTTCTATGGGTCATGGACCTGATGCTCTGCACCTTAATGGCCGAGGCACGTACCATCTACGTGCTTTCGGTGGGCATCAGCCACTATGAGCACATACGCGACCTGAAAAAGACGGAGATGGATGCGACATCGGTGGCTGAACTCTACAAGACGCACACAAGTCACGTCACTCTCCTGCTGGGGGCACAAGCCACCCACGACAACATCTTGGAGCAACTGCACCAGGTGTGCAGTCAGGCTACTGAGGGCGATGTGCTGGTGTTTTTCTTCAGTGGCCACGGCGGCAAGGGCGGTCTCTGTGCCTACGACACACGAAACGAGCAGACGATGGTGACCTACGCCGAGGTGCAGCAAGTGGTCAAGACTTGCCGTGCCAACAACAAGCAACTTTATATCGACGCTTGTTATGCGGGCGGGCTACGAGCGCCCGGAAGGAGTGGTGAAGCGTCGGCTGAGACTTCTTTCACCGACACGCAGGGGGTGATGCTCTTCCTCTCCTCGCGCACCGGCGAGACATCGCAGGAGAACCCATGGGCCAGCAACGGCTTCTTCACCCAGTATCTGCTCAGAGGCATGAAGGGGGCTGCCGACACCGATGCCAACCGCATCGTGACGGCCAAGGAACTTTTCACCTATGTGTCAACCAACGTGGCTGAACGCACAAAGGGCCGACAGCATCCTGTCATGTGGGGTAAGTTCAACGACAGCATGAGGGTGATGAACTGGAACGCACGGAAGTAGAATGCTCTCTCGGATTAGCAAATCGGGGCGTTGTCCATGAGTTTTCACAAAAAAGCACCCCAAAACAACAAATAATTCCTCATTCCTAATTCCTAATTCCTAATTATTTCTTACCTTTGCACCCGTTTTCGACGAGCCATTTATCTGGCTGAAAAGATGATGGCGCGTTGAACAACACATTATTAATTATATACACTAAAAAATTATGTATTTAGATTCAGCAAAGAAGGCAGAGATTTTTGCCGAGTATGGTGCTTCTGCCACTGACACAGGCTCTTGCGAGAGCCAGATTGCACTTCTCACTTACCGCATTCAGCACCTGACTGAGCACGTGAAGGCTAACCACAAGGACTTTGTGACGAACCGTTCACTCGTGAAACTCGTTGGTCAGCGTCGTCGTTTCCTCTCTTATCTCAAGAAGAAGGACATCGAGCGCTATCGTACCATCGTCAAGAAGTTGGGTCTCCGTAAGTAATCTTTCGGACTTTCAACAAGTCTCACACAGAAAGCACGGAAATCGCAGAAAAGACCAACAACGAAAAGGAGGCTCTACCATGTGGCAGAGCCTCCTTTATACTTGAAGAAATCTGTGTGAGATAAAAATCTCTGTGAGAAAAGTCTTACAGTCTTATACCCACAAACGCACGAGCGCGCCATTTCACCTGTCGTGTGTAGTCATCGTTGTCGCCCAGCAGCGAGGTGTTGACCAAGACGGTGGAGCCGACAAAGCATTTGGGGCTGATGTTGTAGAGAATGGCCGCACGGCTGTTGATAATCATTTCGGGGAAATGAAGAGACTCCGATGACTTCTCGCCATTCACCTTAGTGTTGTTGCTGTTGAAGATGATGATGTTAGGCTGAGCGGAGAGGTGGAAGAGCCACTTCTTTGCCACGAGGTTGTAACCATAACCACCACCGATGGCGAAGTTGCCCGCATAGATGCGCGCTTCTGTGCCATATTCTTCGGTTGCCTTGCCTGTCGTCTTGATGCTACCTCCCTGATAGGAGAAGCCTACCAACCATGAGCCTGCCGACTTCTTCTGGATGTAGGACTGGGTGAAGGCGGCTGGATAGGAGAATCGGCGATGGTTGAACGCATAGTAACCCGTCACATAGATATTGGACAAGCGCAGGTAGTCTTTTGGAAGATGCCACGATTCATCATGCCCATAGGTAATGTCGCCCGAGAGCGTCTTGGAATACTGGTAGCCCACTTCGAGGCCGAAACGGTTGAAGTAGGCATTCAGGTTCAGTTCCCAGTCTTTTTTGTTCTTGCCGCCGAAAATCTGGGCAGGGTTGATGGCCAGACCAGCCGTGATGCCATAGTAGGTGACAGCCGCACTGACCGTGGCACGGAGGTCGGTGCTCAGTTTGGCACGAATCTGTTCATCCGTCGTTTGCTTCACACGGAAGGAGTTGCCCGACAGGTTTCCTCTGAATTTCAGCGTCAGTTTGGCATCAGGACGCTCCATGTAGAGCGTATCGTAAGACACTTTCTCATACCTCGCGCGCAACACGCTATCTACACGTTCGCGCACCTTTTCACGTTTGCTTTGGGCAAAGGCCACGCCTCCCACCATCAGCAACATTACGATAATAGCCGCTTTTCTCATTTTTTACGTTTATTTATAGGTTTTACATTCACCGAACGAAACACTTTCATTCGCTATTCATTTGCAAATATATGGAAAAAGGAGCAACTGGACACAAGATTAACACATTTTTTTTAAAAAATGCTAAAAAACGGTTCTGCACACGCAAGCATCAAGCCATGCCAACCCTGTCAGCAGAACACGCGTTTCGGACGGGAAATGACCATTTGCAGAAAGGAAATGGCAAAAAACTTCTGTATGCTCACACCTAACTCCCAACTTTTTCGTACCTTTGCACCTGATTTTGAAATGACAAATATGCAGGATATTAGAAACATTGCGATTATCGCACACGTTGACCACGGAAAGACGACACTGGTCGATAAGATGTTGCTCGCTGGAAACCTTTTTCGTGAAAATCAGCAGACTGGCGACTTGATTTTGGACAACAATGAACTGGAACGGGAACGCGGAATCACCATTCTCTCAAAAAACGTTTCCATCAATTATAAAGGCACAAAAATCAACGTCATCGACACGCCGGGACACTCGGACTTCGGCGGCGAGGTGGAGCGTGTGCTGAACATGGCGGATGGCTGCATCCTTTTGGTCGATGCTTTCGAAGGCCCGATGCCGCAGACACGTTTCGTGCTGCAGAAGGCACTGGAAATCGGGCTGAAGCCGGTGGTGGTGGTGAACAAAGTCGATAAACCCAACTGCCGACCAGAGGAAGTGTATGAAATGGTGTTCGACCTGATGTTCTCTCTCAACGCCACCGAGGACCAGTTGGACTTCCCCGTGGTGTATGGCTCTGCCAAGCAGGGCTGGATGGGACCAGACTATAACACACCGACCAACGACATCACCTATCTGCTCGACGTGATTCTCGACACCATCCCTGCACCCGAGCAGTTGGAAGGAACGCCCCAGATGCTCATCACATCGCTCGACTACTCCACCTACACAGGCCGCATCGCTGTGGGACGTGTGCATCGCGGCACTCTGCGGACAGGACAGAACATCACCATCGTGCATCGCAATGGCAGCACCGAGAAAACCAAAATCAAAGAACTGCATACCTTTGAGGGCATGGGACACCGTGCCACCGATGCGGTCAGTTCAGGTGACATCTGCGCCGTCATCGGCCTGTCAAACTTCGAGATTGGCGACACCATCTGCGACTTCGAAGCACCCGAGGCACTGCCCACCATCTCCATCGACGAGCCGACCATGTCGATGCTCTTCACCATCAACAACTCGCCCTTCTTTGGCAAGGAAGGCAAGTTCTGCACCAGCCGCCACATCGGCGACCGACTCTACAAGGAACTGGAGAAGAACCTCGCCCTGCGCGTGGAAATGAAGGAAGGGACGACCGACCAATGGATAGTGAGCGGCCGTGGTGTGCTGCACCTCTCCGTACTCATCGAGACCATGCGCCGCGAGGGCTACGAACTGCAAGTGGGTCAGCCACAAGTCATCATGAAGGAGGTGAACGGTGTGAAGTGTGAACCCATTGAGGAACTGACCATCAACGTGCCCGAAGAATTTGCGAGCAAAATGATAGACCTCGTGACCCGCCGCAAAGGTGAGATGGTGAGCATGGAGGCACAGGGCGACCGCGTGAACATCGAGTTCGAGATTCCCTCGCGCGGCATCATCGGCTTGCGCACCAATGTGCTCACAGCCAGTCAGGGAGAGGCCATCATGGCACACCGCTTCAAGTGTTACCAGCCTTTCAAGGGCGAACTGACACGCCGCACCAACGGCTCGCTCATCGCCATGGAATCGGGAACAGCATACGCTTATGCCATCGACCACCTGCAAGACCGAGGCAAGTTCTTCATCTCGCCCCAAGACACGGTGTATGCAGGCCAAGTGGTGGGCGAACACGTGCACGAGATTGACCTCGTCATCAATGTGACCAAGGCCAAGCAATTAACTAATGTACGCGCGAGCGGCACCGACGAGAAGGCGCACATCATTCCGCCAGTTCAACTCTCGCTGGAGGAGGCACTGGAGTACATCAAGGCCGATGAATACGTGGAAGTGACCCCTAAGAGCATGCGAATCCGAAAGATTATCCTCGACCACCTGGAACGCAAGCGCGCCAATCGCGAAGAGTAAACTACCAAAGAAAATCCTCCAATGAGAAAGAAAAGCAGTTTTTGCTATGCCCAAAGGCTAAAAAGCAGACAAACGCCTTGTTTTTTGCACACTTTTGATTGTTTTTGTGCATAAAAAATGCTTTTTATAGAAATATTCTTGGAGAAATCAAAGATTTATTCCTACCTTTGCACCCGAAAACGTAAAGTACGGACAAACAAAAGAAAGTATTTATTAAACATTTAAACATCTAAGATTATGTCTGAAATTGAATCAAGAGTAAAATCAATCATCGTTGAGAAACTCAACGTTGACGAAGCAGAAGTAAAGCCAGAAGCAAGTTTCACCAACGACCTCGGTGCTGACTCTCTCGACACTGTAGAACTCATCATGGAGTTTGAGAAGGCTTTCGGTATCAATATTCCTGACGATCAGGCTGAAAAGATTGCTACTGTAGGTGACGCTATCGCTTACATCGAGGCTAACGCTAAGTAAATTATGGAATTAAAAAGAGTTGTTGTAACAGGCATTGGCGCCCTGACTCCACTCGGCAACACGGCTGAGGAGTCTTGGGAAAACCTCAAGGCAGGCAAGAGCGGCGCTGGTCCTATTACTCATTTCGACGCTTCACAGTTCAAGACTCAGTTCGCATGCGAGGTGAAAGGCTTCAATTCAGCCGACTTCATCGACCGTAAGGAAGCCCGCAAGATGGACCTTTACACTCAGTATGCACTTGCTGCAGCCAAGATGGCCATTGCCGATTCCGGCATCGACCTCGAAACGGTTGACAAGAACGAAATCGGAGTTGTGCTCGGTGTAGGTATCGGAGGTATCAAGACTTTCGAGGAAGAGGCTGGCAACTATGCACTTAACGGCCCTCAACTCGGCCCAAAGTTCAATCCATTCTTCATCCCCAAGATGATTGCAGATATAGCCGCCGGCCATATCTCCATCCAGTATGGATTCCGTGGACCAAACTACACAACAACTTCCGCATGCGCATCCTCTTCAAACGCTGTGGCTGACGCCTTCAACCTCATCCGCCTTGGCAAAGCCAACGCAATAGTGACAGGTGGTGCAGAGGCTGCCATTTTCGCCTCAGGCGTAGGTGGTTTCAATGCCATGAAGGCACTCTCCACCCGCAACGATGAGCCAGAAAAGGCCAGTCGTCCGTTCAGCGCAAGCCGTGACGGTTTCGTCATGGGCGAAGGTGCGGGCATTCTGATTCTTGAAGAGTTGGAACACGCAAAGGCTCGTGGCGCAAAGATTTATGCCGAGATGATTGGTGCCGGCATGTCAGCCGATGCCTACCACATCACAGCCACTCACCCCGAAGGTCTCGGTGCCAAACTCGTTATGCAGCGCGCACTCAAAGACGCAGGAATCCAGCCCGAAGATGTTGATTACATCAATGTCCACGGCACTTCCACTCACGTGGGTGACATCTCTGAGGCCAAGGCTATCAAGGAAGTGTTTGGCGATGCAGCCTACAAACTGAACATCAGTTCAACCAAGTCCATGACTGGCCACCTTCTCGGTGCTGCAGGCGCTGTCGAAGCAATGATTAGCATCCTCGCCGTGAGAGACGACATCGTGCCTCCCACCATCAACCACGCTGACGACGACCAAGACCCTGAAATTGACTACAACCTCAATTTCACGTTCAACAAGGCCCAGCAGCGTACCGTCCGTGTAGCACTCAGCAACACGTTCGGATTCGGAGGTCACAATGCAAGCGTAATATTCAAGAAATACCAGTAATCTTGGGCCTCGTCCCAAGCACTTTTCTTAAAAGTACAAAACAGGTGATTTCGGATTTATTAGATAAAATGAGGCTTCTTTTCGTTTCCGAGAAGAAGCCTTTTTTACGGCTCAAATCCATCCTCGGATTTTACCCCCACAACATCAAGTTATACGAACTGGCTCTGATGCACAAGTCTGTGGCTCGCTACGAGCAAGAGATGAAGAGGAAAAAACGCACTCCACGCGAAAAGCGGGAAGAGCGCAAGCAGAGCAAGAAAGCAGGCAAACAGGACAAAATTTCTCCCAGCCAAATCAGCAACGAACGACTTGAGTTTCTGGGCGATGCGGTGTTGGGAGCCATTGTGGCCGACATACTCTACAGACACTATGGCAACAAGCAAGAAGGGTTCCTCACCATGCTGCGGAGCAAGATAGTCTGCCGAAGTACGCTCAACCAGGTAGCCATCAGCCTCGGACTTGACAAACTCATACACCATGTCGGTGCAGTCACCACGGGCCACAACAGTTTCATGAACGGCAATGCCTTCGAGGCATTTGTCGGGGCCATCTACCTCGACCGAGGCTACCAGTACTGCTGCCGTTTTCTCGAAGAGCAAGTCTTCAAGAAGTACATCGACATCGAGAGCATGGAGAAACAGGAAATCAACTTCAAGAGCGTCCTGATAGAGTGGTGTCAGAAGTATCAATACCGCTTCGTTTTCAGCCAGAAAGAGTCGCGCGAAAGCGGAAAAAGCAACACCCCCATTTTCCATTCCTCCCTTTTCATCGAAGGCATTCCCTGTGGCACCGGCGACGGCTACAGCAAGAAAGAAAGCGACCAGAATGCAGCCCAGCAAGCCCTCAAGCGCATCAAGCGCGACAAGGCACTGCTGAATGGCATAAAAAACACAAAAAACACGAAAAAAAGTGGAGAGTGAAAGTGAAAAGTCGTACCTTTGCATCATAAACATCCATCAGTCATGAATACAACTGGACTTCTCAATAAAATCTATTTCTCAAAAAGGCAAAAGCAGATAGAGAAATACGCCACCCGCGCCAAAGACATACAACTCAAAATCTTCCGCCATCTCATCCGCCAAGGCAAGAAGACGGAATGGGGCAACATGCACCACTACGAGTCCATCGACAACTACGACACATTCCGCAAGAACGTGCCCGTCAACACCTACGAGGAACTGAAGGGCTACATCCACCAGATGCGCGAAGGCAAAGCCGATGTCCTGTGGCCAGGTGTGGTGCGCTGGTATGCCAAGTCATCAGGCACCACCAACGACAAGAGCAAGTTCATTCCCGTCAGCGGCGAAGGGTTGAAGAACATCCACTACCGAGGCGGCACCGACTGCGTGGTCAGTTATCTGCACATCAACCCGCACAGCCACTTCTTCTCCGGCAAAGGGCTCATCCTCGGCGGCAGCCACTCGCCCAACCTCAACACCCCCAACAGTCTGGTGGGCGACCTCAGCGCCATCCTCATCGAGAACATCCCCACAGCAGCCAAGATGGTTCGCGTGCCCAAGAAAAACATCGCCCTGCTGAGCGACTTCGAAGAGAAACGCGACAAGATAGCCCGTGCCGCCATGGACATGAACATCACCAACATCAGCGGTGTGCCCTCATGGATGCTCAGTGTGCTGGGCCGAGTCATGGAACTGAAAGGCGTTGACCGCCTCGACAGCGTGTGGCCCAACCTCGAAGTCTTCTTCCACGGAGGCGTGGCCTTCACCCCCTACCGCGAGCAGTACAAGAGCATCATCACGCTGCCCAACATGCACTACATGGAGACCTACAATGCCAGCGAAGGCTTCTTCGGCCTCCAGAACGACCTCTCCGACCCCAACATGCTCCTCATGATTGACTATGGAGTCTTCTACGAGTTCTGCCCCATGGACAACCTCGACCACAACGGCTACCCCATCGACTCAGACAAGATTGTCCCCCTGTGGGAAGTGGAGACAGGCACCAACTACGCCATGATCATCAGCACCAGTTGCGGCCTGTGGCGCTACCTCATCGGCGACACCGTGCAGTTCTCCCAGCGCGACCCCTACAAGTTCCACATCACCGGCCGCACCAAGCACTTCATCAACGCTTTCGGCGAAGAACTCATCGTCGATAACGCCGAGAAAGGCCTCCTTCAGGCATGCGTTGCCACCGGGGCACAAGTGAAAGACTACACCGCAGCCCCCATCTTCATGGACAGCAACGCCAAGTGCCGCCACCAGTGGATGATAGACTTTGTCAAGATGCCCGGTTCCCTCGAAGAATTTGCCCAGATACTCGACCGTTCGCTCCAGGCCATCAACTCCGACTACGAAGCCAAACGCCACAAAGACATCACCCTCCAGCCGCTCGAAATCATCGTGGCCCGTCCCGGCCTCTTCGACGAGTGGCTCAAGAGCAAAGGCAAACTCGGCGGGCAGCACAAGATACCACGTCTCAGCAACTCACGCCAATACATCGAGGAACTCATCCAGATGAACCAATGAAAAAGAAGTCATCGCTCCATCTCCTCCCCCTTGCCATCGTGGCAGCCATCCTGTTGCTGCTCCACGCCTGTGCCCGCATCGGCACCCCCGACGGCGGCCCCTACGACGAGACCCCCCCACGAGTCGTGCGCACCTCACCCCGCCTCGGCGAGAGCAACGTGAAACACGCCAAGCGCATCACCATCGAGTTCGACGAGTTCATCAAGATAGACAACGCCGCCGAGAAAGTCGTCATCTCCCCCCCACAGATACAACAGCCAGAAATCGAAGCCAATGGCAAGAAAGTCACCATCAGCCTTCTCGACTCCCTCAAGCCCGACATGACCTACACCATCGACTTCGCCGACGCCATCGTCGATAACAACGAAGGCAACCCCTACGGCGACTTCGCCTTCACCTTCTCCACCGGTCAGCAGGTCGATACCTTCCAAGTGTCGGGCCATGTGCTCGATGCCAGCAACCTCGAACCCATCAAAGGCATCCTCGTCGGACTCTACCGGCTCGACAGCCTCCAGTCCCTCCCCGACTCCACCTTCCGCACCCTCCCCCTCGAGCGCATCTCACGCACCGACAGCCGAGGCCACTTCGTCGTCAAAGGTCTCTCCCCCGGCCAGTACCGCGCCTTCGCCCTGAAAGACATGAACCAGAACTACCTCTACGACCAGCGAGCCGAGATGCTCGCCTTCTCCGACCGCATCCTCTCCACCTCCTCCCGTCCCGACATTCGGCCCGACACCATCTGGCACGACAGCATCCACTACGACTCCATCGTCATGACCCCCTACATCCACTACTTCCCCGACGACATCGTGCTCACCGCCTTCGAGTCAGCCAACCAAGACCGCTACCTGCTCAAGAGCGAACGACCCACCCCACAACGCTTCTCCCTCTACTTTACCTCCCCCTCCGACACCCTGCCACGCCTCACAGCCCTCAACTTCGACGCCACCAATGCCTTCACCATCGATGCCAGCCTCCACCGCGACACCCTCCACTACTGGATTCGCGACTCCCTCATCTACAACCTCGACACCCTCGACATCAAGATAGACTTCTTCGCCACCGACACCACAGGCCAACTCGCCCTCACCACCGACACCCTCCACCTCGTGTCCAAACTCACCCGAGAGCGCATTGCCCGCCAAGAGCAAGAAAAATACGACGAATGGGTGAAGACCTACAAGCAACAACTCAAGGAAGAACGCCGAGCAGCCCGCCGAGCCGAAAAAGAAGGAGCCGGAAAAGAAGAAGTTGGGAAAGAAGAAGCCGGCCAAGACAAGAAAAAAGAAAAAAAGCGGAAAAAAGACGATGAAGACATCGTCATCCCCCCCATGCCCGAAGAGTTCCTCACCTACAAGATGACCAACACCCAAGCCATGGACCCCGACCGCAACATCGACCTCGAGTTTGAAGAACCCCTCGACACCTTCGACCTCAGCAAGATACACCTCAACATCAAGGTCGATAGCCTCTTCCAGCCCACCAAATACCTCATCCGTCCCGTCGATGGCAACCCCCGCCACTACCGACTCTACGCCGAGTGGGAACCCGACACCACCTATCAACTCGTCATCGACACCGCCGCCTTCGTCAACATCTACGGCCGCCGCTGCGAAGCACAGACACGCATCATCCGCATGCGCTCACTCGACTCCTACTCCACCCTCTTCGTCGTGCTCAGCGGACAGCGCACCACCGACGACGGCACCATCCTCCCCAACACCCAAGACGCCATCGTCCAACTGCTCGACGGCAGCGACAAGCCCATCAAGACCATCCGCGCACAAAACGGCAAAGCCGACTTCTATTTCATCAACCCCGGCACCTACTACCTGCGCCTCTTCTACGACCTCAACCACAACGGACTCTGGGACACCGGCGACTACGACCAGCACCTCCAGCCCGAGCCCGTCTATTACCTGCCTGGAGCCCTCACCCTCAAAGCCCTGTGGGAAATCACCCAAGAGTGGAACCCCACAGCCCTGTCGCGCGCCAAGCAGAAACCCGAGAAAATCACCAAGCAAAAGCCCGACAAAGCCAAGACCATCAAGAACCGAAATGCTGAAAGGCAGGGCAGCAAGTAAACAGAAAAGCCTCACCTTTGCCAACCGATGAGAAGACTCCTATATATTCTTGCCCTGTTGCCCCTCTTCCTCCTCCTGGCCTGCGCCGACGACAAGGAGGTGGTGGCACTGCTCGACCGCGCCGAGGCCCTGATGGAGACCGCACCCGACTCGGCCAGTCGTCTGCTCCATGCCGCCGACAGCACCATCGCCCGGCAGTCGGAGCCCACACGCATGCGCCATGCCGTCCTCATGGCCCAAGCCAACAACAAACTCTACCAGCCCCTGCCTTCCGACACCACATTCCAGGAGGTGGTCGATTACTACGACCGCCACGGCAGCCCCAACC
>OCVV011354023.1_pt1 | contig 22804 bp, 17 predicted proteins | sample 1539721 | NCBI WGS metagenome assembly OCVV01 (sample SAMN02144230, study PRJEB22623) | gut metagenome | biome: sheep rumen | host: Ovis aries | place: New Zealand
CCCCCCGCCGCTGGCTTTTCTTATGGGGTTTGTCACAGTGCGCTGCTTTTGATCGGCTCGAATGCTGTGGATTCGTCTCCGGGCAGGTCTTCCGCATGTTCGGCAATGCACCGTCCCTCCGATCCTGCAAACGATCCGTTTTACAGACTGTTCCGATATTCATTGGCGTTCATGCCGACCAGTTTTTTGAAGACTCTGGCAAAGTGGGCGGTGTCCGTGTAGCCCACCAGCTCCGCGATCTCGCCGATCTTCAGCTTCGGGTCCCGCAGCAGCTCCCTGGCGGCGTTGATGCGGACGGTGTTCAAAATGTCGTAGAAGCTGCTCTCCGTGTGCTTGTTCAAGAGTTTGGACAGATGCCACTGGGACACATAGCAGGCGTCGGCCACATCCTGCAGGGTCAGCTTTTCGGCATAGTGCTTTTCCATGTAGCTCATAGCCTGGCGGACAAGGAAGCTGCCGCTGTGCTGGCTTTGCTGCTCCTTTTCCTCCTCCTGTGCGGTCCTGCCCAGATGGTCCACCGCAGTCCGGAGCGCCTCGTGGATCTCGTCCATTTTCGAGGGCTTGAGCAGAAAGCGCGTCACACCCAGGCGGATCGCCTCCTGGGCATAGCGGAAATCCCGATAACCGGTGAGGACGATCACCTGCATGTCCGGGAATTCGCTGCGCAGTCCCGCCAGCATGGTCAGGCCGTCGTCACCCGGCATGCGGATATCGGTAAAGAGGATGTGCGGCCTCACTTCCCGGATTACCGCGGCGCCCTGCACCGCATCCTCCGCCGTGGCAACGACTTCACAGGCATAGTCGCCCCACTTGACGACCTTGCGGAGGCCCTCCACGATCAGTCTCTCATCGTCGATCAAAACCACTCGGTACATACAAAAACCTCTTTTTCCAAACAGACGCTGATCTTTTACAGCGCCAGGAGCTCCCTCCATTTGCGGATATAAGCCTCCGCCTGCTCGCCGCCTGCGCTCTCCGCCGCCATTCGCAGCAGCGGTTCTGTGCCGGAAAAGCGGCAGATCACCCAGCTGCCGTCGGCAAAATATGCTTTCACGCCGTCCTCCCGGCTGACGCGGATAAGACCCTCGAAGGCGGGAAGGATCCGCTCTTCAAAAAGCAGCTTTTTCAGTTCTTCCTTGCGGGCGGGGGTCATACTGAAGTCCGCCTCGCGATAACAAAGCTCGCCGTACCGGTCTGTGATCTCCCGATAGAGCGCGGAGATGGATTTGCCGGTTACGGCCAGCATCTCCGTCAGCAGAGAGGCGGCGTAGATGCCGTCCTTGCCGGAGATGTGCCCCCGCACCGCAAGACCGCCGGAGCTCTCGCCGCCGATGATGGCGTCGGTCTCGGCCATCTTGGCGGAGATGTACTTGAAGCCCACCGGCACCTCATAGCAGGCCTGGCCCAGGCCTTCCGCCACCCGGTCCAGCAGATGGGTGGTGGAATTGTTGCGCACGCAGGCGCCCTGCCAGCCCCGGTATTGTACCAAGTAATAGTAGAGCAGCACCAGAAGCGTGTTGGGATGGATAAAGCCGCCCTTTTCGTCGATGACGCCGAGCCGGTCCGCATCGCCGTCGGTGGCGACGCCCAGGTTGCAGCGCTTGTCCACCACAAAGTTGGAGAGCGGGATCAGCGTTGTGGCGTTGGGCGCCGGGAGCTTGCCGCCGAAGAGGGTGTCGTGCCGGTCGTGGATGACCTCCACGTCGCAGCGGCAGGTCATCAAAATGGTGCGGAGGCTTGTCTGGCTCACACCGTACATGGGATCCAGGGCGATCTTCAGCCGGGCGTTTTTGATCGCCTGGGTATCCACCAGGGCGAGGATGCTGTCGATATACTCGTTGGAGGTGTTGTCCTCCCGCACAAGGCCCAGGCGAAGGGCCTCGTCATAGTCGATGCTGCGGATCTCCTCTTCCTTCACCCGGGCGATCTCCGCCTCGATCTTCGCGGTGACGCTGAGATCCGCGTCCCGGCCCCCGGCGGTAAAGACCTTGACGCCGTTGTAGATGGCTGGGTTGTGGCTGGCCGTGACCATGAGCCCGTAGGGCATGTTCCGGGCCTTCACCGTATACATGATGAGGGGCGTGGGCGAGGAGCGATCGATCATCAGCACCCGAAAGCCGTTGCCCGCCAGCACCTCGGCCAGCCAGTGGGCCGCCTCCTTGGCAAGAAAGCGTCGGTCATAGCCCAGGCAGAGCTCCGCTCCGGCAAGGCCTTCCTTTTCCATCAGGCGGCAGAGGCCGGCCGCGAGCAGCCGGAGATTGGCTTTGGTGAATTCATCGGCGATGACGGCGCGCCAGCCGCCGGTTCCGAACTTGATCATTTTCGCACCTCCTCAGCCCATGCGAACTTCCGCAAAGCACTCGCTGCCCGCGGGCAGCAGCGGAAGCAGCGCTGTCTCTTTTCCGTCTGCTTTCACGGACTTCACGCCCTTCTCCACCCCGTCGGGATTGACCACGCGGATGTGGTAGGTGCTGCCCCGCCATTTGCGGGTGACGGTGAATTCCTTCCAGTCCGCCGGGATACAGGGATCCACCCGCAGGCCCTCGAAATCCGGGCGGATTCCCAGCAGATACTGGGTTGCCGCGTAATAGGCCCAGCCGGAGGAGCCGGTCATGAAGGGGTGCCGGGCCCTGCCGAAGGCCGTGTGATCCCGGCCCACCACGAACTGGCAGTAGCTGTAGGGCTCGGCCTCACGCACCTCGATTCTGTCGTTCTGCAGCGCCGGGCACAGAGCGTTATAGAACTTCATGGCCCGCTCGCCGCGCCCCAGCATGGCCTCGGCGACCCAGGCCCAGGGGTTGGGGTGGCTGAAGATGGCGCCGTTTTCTTTGAGGCCCGGATAGACCCGGGTGACAAAGCCGATGCCGGAGTCGGGTTTTGTATAGCAGGGGGCGTTCAGCATCAGGCCGTACTCGGTGAAGAGGTATTCGTCCACGCTGTCCATGGCGGAGAGCCCCTCCTCCCGGGCGGCGGCGCCGGAGATGACGGCCCAGGTGTTGGACTCCATGTGCACCTTGCCCTCTTCGTCCGCCTGGGTGCCGATCTTGCGGTTGTCCGCCGTGATGCCCCGCAGGAACCATTTGCCGTCCCAAAGGACCTTCCGGCAGGTCTCCTTCACCTGCTCCGCCAGGGCGCGGTACTTCTTCGCGTCCTCCTCCCTGCCCAGCCACTCTGCCAGCTCGCAGAAATTGTTCAGGGCCCAGAGATGCAGGAAGCTCACCATGGCGCTCTCGCCGCCGCCCAGGTTCAGACAGTCGTTCCAGTCGGCGCGCAGGCCCTTGCAGACGCCGTTGCGCCCGATCTCCCGGGCGGAAAAGTCCAGGATGCGGGTCAGATGCTCGTAGACGGTGCCCTCGCCTCCGTCGGCATAGGTGACGATCTCGTCCGGAAAGTCCCGCTCTCCGGTCTCCTTTTCATACTGCACCACCGAGGATACCAGCCACAGCGCATCGTCCGCGCAGGCGTCCTTCAGGCCGTGGACGATCTGGCTTTTGTCCGGGGCGGGCACCACCGTGGGGGACTTGAAGGACTGCCGCTTTTCCGCCGGTTCGAACCAGCGGGGCTCGAAGAGGTGCAGGCCGTAGCCCTCCCGGGTCAGGGCCCGCAGCAGCTCGATGAGGCGGCTGCGGCATTTTGCCGGGTTGGAGTGGGGCACCATCATGGCGTCCTGGGCCGTGTCCCGGTAGCCCAGGCCCACCCGGCCGCCCACCTCGATGAAGGAGGTGAAGCGGGAAAACATCACGTTGATCTCGCTCTGATACAGGTTCCAGATGTTGATCTCCGTGTTCATCCCCGCGTTGGGGGTATTGATCTGCAGGCAGGAGAGCTTGTCATCCCAGAATTTCCGGAGCCGGGCGAAGTCCGCATCCGCCTTTTCGGCGGTGTAGATCTTCCGCAGGCGCCTGCCCTCCTCCAGATCGCCCTCGCCCAGCAGGAAGAGCAGCCGCGCTTCCTCCCCCGGAGCCAGCATCAGGGTCTTTTTCAGGCAGCCGCAGTGGTTGCCGCCCTTCTCGAAGCTCCCCCTGCATGCGCCGCTCTCCACAACGAGGGGGTTGCGCTCGGTGCGGTAGGGGCCGAGGAAAGTATCCCGCAGGCAGTCAAAGCCGTCGGGAGTAAAATCGGAAGTGAAAAACTGATAGCCGTCCTCTTCATAGTAGAGGTCGTGCTCGATGACGCCGTCCTCGCAGCGGCTGCCCGCGGCGTAAAGGCTCATCTGGAAATTCTGGTTGTCCATGGCCACCTGGTGGAAGCTGAACTCCAGGTAGGAGAAAACGGAAAGCTTCCGCTCTCTTCCGCTGTCGTTGCGAAGGCGCAGGTCCCAGATCTCCACCGGGTCGTCCATGGCCACAAAGAGGGTCTGGCTGGCCGCAATGCCGCTGTAATCGCTGCCGTATTTCACATAGCCCAGGCCGTGACGGCAGGAAAAGTGTTCTTTCGGCTTGCCTACCGGCTGCCAGGAGACGGACCAGTAGTCCCCGTCCTCCTCGTCCCGCAGATAGACATAGTGGCCGGGGCCGTCCATGGGGACGCCGTTGGGCCGGAAGCGGGTGATGCGGTGGTATTCCGAGCTCTTGTAGATGAGATAGCCCCCGGCGGTGTGGTTGAAGACGCCCATCATGTCCCCGGTGCCGATGTAGTTTGTCCAGGAGACGGGCAGATCCACCCGGTCGATGACATATTCCCGGTTTACGTTGTCAAAATGGCCGTACTGCATAGGCTTTCCCCTCCATGCTCACCGTTTTGTTTGGATACCAGTATCAGTATACGGGAAAAGGCCGGGTTTGAAAATGGATGTTTCTGCCCCTTTTTGACTTTCCTTGTCCTCAAAGAAGGCTGGCCGCGTCCGCGTCCAGCAGGAATTCGCAGTTGGGGTGCAGCTGCAGAACCGAGGCGGGGATCTCCTCCGTCACCGGCCCCAGGAGCATCTGCCGCACCATCTCGGCCTTGTGGGCGCCCTTGGCGATGAGAATGATGTGTCTTGCGTGCATGATGGTCCGGATGCCCAGGGTCAGGCCGCCCAGGGGATAGTCCGGCGGCACGCCGGTCTCCTTGCGCACCCGGGCTTCGAAGATGGGATCCATGGGCGAGACCCAGGTTTCGCTGCCGAAGGGGGTGCCGGGCTGGTTGATGCCGATGTGCCCGTTGTAGCCCAGGCCCAGCATCTGCAGATCGATGCCGCCCCGCGCCTCCAGGGCCTGCTGGAAGTTCCGGCACTCGGCCTCAAAATCGTCGCAGAGGGTCCGGGGCATGAGAAAGCGCTCGTCCGGGATGTTCAGGGGCCGGGCGATCTGCTCGGCGATCATGGTGTAGCAGCAGCCGGCGTAGCTCCGGGGCAGATTGGTCAGCTCGTCCACGTTGAAGAGGGTGACGCGGCCCGTGTCAAAGGGATACTGCCGGTAAATGTCACTCACGATGGCGTGCATATTTTTTGTGGTCTGGCCGGTGGAGAGGCCGATGACGGAATCGGGCTTGCGCAGCATCTGGCCGATGATGCGCCAGGCCGCCGTCACGTCAAATTCCTGTTCGTCTTTGCAAACGGTGATCTTCATGCTGTTTCCTCCATTCCCAGTATGGCATTGCTGCAGGCTCCCAGGAGCCCAATGGATGCGGGGTCCAGGCTCGTGAGCCGGATGCCCCGGGTCACGAAGCGGACGGTGTGGGCATTGAGCTTTTCCAGGATCCGGGGGAACAAAAAGCCGTCCGCCACCACGCCGCCCCCCAGCACCACGGTGTCCGGGTCCGAGAAGCGGACCAGGTTCATGATGAGATTGGCGATGGCTGTGGCCGCGTTTTCAGTAAGCGCATGGCAGAGGGCGTCCTTCTCGCTGAGCCGGAAGACCTCCCTTGCGCTGACGCGGCCGCTCTCCGGGAAGGTCAGAGCCGTATCCGGAAACTGCCGCCGCAGGAGCCTTGCGCAGCGGTCGATGCCGGAGCCCGAGGCGATGGCCTCCGCGCAGTCGCTCCTCCCGCAGGGGCAGGGCACGCCCAGGCTCAATCCGGAGGAGGTATGCCCCACCTCCCCGGCGTTGCAGTGGCCGCCGGTGATCATCCTCCCGCCGCTGACGAAGCCCGCGGCAATGCCGGTGCCGATGTTGAGGTAGACAAAATCCCGGGTGTGCCGCCCCTCGCCGAAGCGCAGCTCCGCCTTTGCGGCGCTGCGCACGTCGTTGTCGAGAAAGCAGGGCAGGCCGCAGCGCTCCCCCAGGAGCCGGCCCAGGGGCAGAGCCTCGCCCCGGTTCCGGTCGATCTCATGCCAGACGCCGGTTTTGCCGTCGATCCGGCCGATGAGCCCCAGGCCGAGGGCGGCGGGCTCATAGCCCGGGGTCCGCGTCGCCAGGAACTTGTCCAGGGCACGCTGCAGCAGATCCAGGGCCTCCCGCTGGCTCAGGGGGCCGGAGGGGAATCTCTCCGTGCGCAGGATGCGCCCCTCTCCGTCCAGCTCCCCCAGCAGCAGCTTGGTGCCGCCCAGATCCGCACCGATATAGCTTTTCATAGTTCCGCCTCCTCTGCGCAGAGCATCAGCCAGCGGCTGGCCGAGCCGATCCAGACCTCCCGGAAGGTGGCGTTGTTGTTCTGGGGCCAGTAGGGCTCGTCCTCATTGTCCCGGGTCTCGATCCCCACGGGGATCTCCCCCACGCACTCGCCGCAGAGCACCGCGTACTGGCGGCAGAAGTTGCTGCCCGCCCCATAGATCATCGACTGGCCGAAGGGGTTCTTGCCCCAGATCCAGTAGAGCTGCTCCCTGCCGATCTGCCGGAGCCTTTCGTCCCGGAAATAGCTGCCCAGGATGGCGGCCGCCTTGCCCATGGAGAGGAGCACCGCGTTGTTCCCCCGGAAGGAGAACCAGACCGGGAAGTTTTTCAGTACGAAGCCGCCGCCCAGGTCTTTGCCTCGGGCAAGCTGGAGGCGGTAGTTTTCCTTTTCCGTCTCATATTCGCAGGCCACGTGCAGGAAGGGGAAGGTCTCCCGATCCTCCGGCTCGTCCAGCCGGTGGACGCCAGCGGGGAGCATGCCGAAGGGGGATGTGTTGCCCGCGATGGCCTTCAGATAGTCCCCGTAAAGCCGCATGGCCCTTTCCCACTTCGCCCTTTCCGGCGCCTCCGGCTGGCTGCGGCAGAGGGCCTCCAGGGCCTGCATGAACTGGTGCTCCCGGGACTGATGGTTGAAGTGGACCACGGTCCTCTTGCTCTCGTCCCGGTAGAAAAAGCCCGCCAGGGGCGCCCTGTCCCCCTGCTCCTGGCAGGAAAGCAGCTTTTCCGCCGTCTCCCGGGAAGCCGCGGCGTAGTCCTCCCCGCCGCAGGCCTCAAACAGGAGGCTTGCCGCCCAGACGATGACGGCGTAATACTGGGAGAGGCCGCTGTTGTAGGTATGCTCGTACATGTGGGCCGGGTCCACGCCGGTCTCGGCAAACTTCTTGCGGGCAAAGGCGAAATCCTCCCGGGCCGCCGCCAGGGCGTTTGCGGCGAGGGCGTCGTCAAATCCCCGGAGCGTCAGGGCCGCGTAGGCCTCCACTCCGGCAAAGAGGAAGTTTTCAAAGGCGTGGTCGTGGACCCGGGCGGCGATATCGTCAAAGTTTCCGATCTTGTTGTCGGTAAATCGGGTAGCCCCGGCGCTGGTGGCCCGAAAGCCGTCCCCGAAGCGGGTGCGCAGGATAAAGTCCAGGCCCCACTGGGCCTCCTCCATCAGCCGCAGATACAGCATCCGGTCCTCCCGGAAGCGGCGGGCGTTTTCAAAGAGGGCCAGCACCGTCTCCGCCGTCTGGGCCGCCTGTTGGGACACGTCCCCCGCGTCGTGCCAGCCGCCGGAGAAGCTGATGGTCTCCCCCCGGTGGTTGGCCAGCACGTCCTGATGGCAGGTCCCGTGCTTGCCCGGTACCGGGAAGCCGCAGCGCTCGCAGAAGAGGAAGTTCAGCATTTTCCAGAGGCTTTCCTTAATGAGCTCCGATGCGATCTCAAAGGCGCAGCTGCGGACGCCGCCCGCCTCCAGCACATAGCGGCCCGGCCGGGTAAAGGCGCTGAAATCCAGGACGGTAAAGCGGCCCCGGCTGTTTTCCTCGATGCGGGCGGGCGCTGTGAAAAGCGCCTCGCCGCCGGCTGCGTCCAGCAGCCGGAAGTCCTCCGCGTCCCAGCAGCAGATCGCGGTCTTTTCCCCCTCCGGCCAATAGCCGACGGAAGAGAGCAGGATCTCCCGGCGGGGATTGATCCAGCCGTGCTCGTGCTCCGGCTCCTCGATCCGTTCGAGACGCAGGTCCCGGAACACGTAGGTCAGTTCCTCCCCGGCCGCGGTGTCGTGGCCGCTGCAGAAAACGTAAAAGCAGAGCTGCGTCACCGCGTCCCGGGGCATGGCGGCAAACTCCCAGACGCACTCGTTCCACTGCCCGTTCTCCAGGTCAAAGACCGTGGCGCCCTCCCGGAAATAGGGATCTGGCAGCGGGACGGCGCCCTCGTTTTTCACCGCGACGTTCAGATGCAGGATCCGGGCGCCCCGGACCTTGGGCCGCACCCGGAAGCGCAGCCGGTTCCAGTCCCGCCAGTCCTCCGCCGGGAAATCCAGATCTGCCCGGGCGGTGCCGAAGTTGGCGTAGTCCCCGTCCGGGGAGGCGCCCTCAGGCCAGCGCCCGGCGCGCAGGGGCGCTTCCATCGCAAAGCCGTCTTCACAAGGGGACAGCGCCGCAAGGCCGCCCGCCTTCGGCAGGGCGATCTTCGTCTCTTCTCCGTACAGCGTTCTTGCCGCAAGCACCTTTTTCTGCCCAAACTTCCCCTCGGTGGACGCCGCTCTTTCCAGGGGCAGGGGCCGATGGACGTAAAGGCTCTCCCGAAGCTGTGCTTCAAACTGTTCGCGCATGGCTGCTCTCCTCTTTCCGCTGATATTTTCCGCTTTCATCATAGGGTGAAAACATTTTCATTTCAATTCGGAAAAGTGCTGAATTTTACGCTTTTCCTTTGACAAGTGCTACAAAACCGCAGGTTTTCCCCGAAATCCTGTTGAAAATCTTTTCATTTGCGGCTATACTGAAGGCGAAAAGAAAGCTTTCCGGGAAAGGGGCGAAGGCTCATGCGGCGGCCGGTCACCATCGTGGATATCGCAAGGGAGAGCGGCGTCTCCATCGCCACCGTCTCCCGGGTGCTCAACGGCAGCGCCCCGGTGGCAGAGGCCACCCGGGCGCGGGTCGGCGAGGTCATCCGCAAATACCGCTACGCGCCGGCGGGCCTTGCCGGCAAGCTGAAGCCGGTCCACAGCAAAACCATCGGCATCCTGATGCCGGACATCTCCAACCCCTACTTCTCCGCCATGTTCCGGGAATTTCAGGCCGCCGCCCATGAGGCGGGCTACACGGTACTGCTCTGCAACAGCTCCTTCCGGGCGGAAAACCGCCGGGAGGCGGAGTCCCGGGAGCTGGATTATATCCGCACCCTGCTGGAGCGGCAGGTGGAGGGCGCGCTGGTGGTGGGCGGTCAGGCCGATCTGCCGGAGCCAAGCCGCGCCTACCGGGAGGCCCTGGCCGCCCTTTCCGAGGCCTTGCCGGTGGTGGTGCTGGGCAACGCCATCGAAGGTCTGGGCTGTCACTTCATTCAGCGGGAGCGGGGCCAGGGCATTTTCTCCGCGGTAAACTATCTCTCCTCCCTGGGCCACAGGCGGATCGCTTTTCTCGGCGGCGAGGACGGGGTGGACATTACCACCGCCCGTCTGGAGGCCTACCGTCTCGCCCTGGAGACGCTGCGCCTGGACACGGACCCCGGACTGGTCCGCCTTTCGGATTACTATACCAACGACGGATACGCCGCCGCCATGGCGCTGCTGGAGAGCGAGACCGATTTCACGGCCATCCTCGCCATGAACGACAGCGTGGCCATGGGCGTCTACCGGGCCCTGGCAGACAAAGGGCTGCGCATCCCGGAGGACGTGTCCGTGATCAGCTGTGATGAGTTTGACTGGTCGGAGTATTTCGTCCCGCGTCTCACCAGCGTGAACCAGCATAACGAGCTTTTCGGCCGCTTCATCATCAACACCCTCTTCGGCGCCATGAACGGCGTGCAGGAGACGGTGCTGCTCAAGCACAAGCCGGAGCTGATGATCCGGGAGAGCTGCGCGCCTCCCCGGACACGAAGGGAGGGTTAAGCATGGGGCTCTTCTCCCCCGAATCCAAATTCATGCGGGCCATGAGCCGTCTGGGCGATCTGATGGTCCTGAACCTGGCCTTTCTCCTGAGCTGTGTGCCCCTCTTCACCATAGGCGCCGCCTGCACCGCCCTCTACACCGTGTGCTTTCGCTTTGACACCAAGGCCGAGGGGCCGGTGCTGAAAGGTTATTTCCGGGCCTTCCGGGAAAACTTCCGGCAGGCCACGGCGCTCTGGCTGATCCTGCTGCTCTGCGGTGGGGCCGCGGTCTTTGACGCCTGGCTCTTCCTGCGTCTGCCGGGCGCGCTGCGCTTTCTGTCCCTGGTGTTCGCGCTGCTGTTTCTGCTGGTCCTGCTCACTGCTTCCATGCTCTTTCCCCTCCTGAGCCAGTTTCGGAATGGGAATCGGAACAGCCTGAAAAACGCCCTGGCCCTGAGCCTGGGCTACCTGCCGCGGAGCTTTCTTCTTGCGGCGATGGGGGTCTTCCCCTTCTTTCTGCTTTGGCGAAACCTCTATCTGTTTTTGTCCGTCGGCTTTCTCTGGGTGGCGCTGTATTTCTCCGCAGCAGCCTATCTCGGCGCCAGGATCCTCAAAAAGGTATTCGCGCCCTATCGGGAGGTGGAACCATGATCGTACGCAAGACCGGGCCGGAGGAGGCCCGCCGGGTCAACGAGCTCTTTGCCCTGGCCTTTGAGACCGCTGCGGAAAAAGGCCCCGCCGATCCCGAAAACGACAGGATCTGCCACTGGGCCGCCTTCACTGAGGGGGGCGAGATGATGAGCACCCTCTCCGTCACGGATTTTGAGGTGAACTTCGACGGGCAGCGCTGCAAAATGGGCGGCGTCGGCGGTGTGGCGACACCGCCGCAGTTTCGCCGCCGGGGCGGCATCCGGGCCTGCTTCACCCTGGCGCTGCCGGAGCTGTACCGCGCGGGCTATGATTTTTCCTATCTCTTCCCCTTCTCCACCGCCTATTACCGCAAATTCGGCTATGAGAGCTGCGTGCAGCGCCTCGCCTGTACCCTGGATCTGAGCCTGGTCCAGTCCACGCCGGAGGAAGGAAGCTTCCGTCTTGCGGAGCCGGGAGGCACGCTCAAAGACAGCATCCGCGCCGTGGACCGGGTCTGGGAGCAGCGCTATAACATGGCTGTGCGCCACGGGGAGGCGGACTATGCCTGGGTAGATGAGGCCGATCCCTACCGGACGGCGGAATATACCTGGCTCTGGTTTGACGGCGCTGGGACGCCGAAGGCCTACACCAGCTTCAAAACGGAGCTGCAGCCCGACGGACGGAACCTGGTTTGCAGACGCTTCTGCTTTCTGGACCGGGAAGGCTTTGCCGCCCTGCTGCGTCTCATGAAAAGCATGGCGGCGGACCACCGCTTTGTGAAATGCGAGCTGCCCGGCGGGCCCGCCCTGCAGTATCTGCTGCCGGAGTGGTCCCTTGGCGCCGCGCAGTGGACGGTCAAGCCCGCGGGGATGCTGCGGGTGATGAACGTAAAGTCTGTCCTGGAAAAGGCGCGCTTTCGCGGCAGCGGCAGTCTGGTCCTGCAGATCCGGGATCCGCTGATCGGGGAAAATGACGGCTGCTTTGCCCTTCGCTTTGCGGAAGGGAAGGCCGTTTCCGTGGAAAAATGCGGCGCGCCGCCGGACGCGGAGCTGGAGATCTCCGCCTTCTCCGCGCTGATCGCAGGGGTCTGCGATTTTCCGGAGGCGAGGCTCTGGATGCCGGGGCTCCGGGTCCTGCGGGAGGATGCGCCGTTGGACCGTCTCTTCTACCGAAAGCCTCTCATGATCACGGACTATTTCTGATATGACGTCAAAAACAGCCCCGCAGCAAAAAGCTGCAGGGCTGTTTTTGACGTTTGCTTTCTTTCAGGCTTACTTGCCCAGGTAGGCGTTCATCTGGTTGTTGGCCTCGGCAACAAAGTCGTCCATGCCGGCAGCGGCGAGCTTATCCAGGAACTCGGGCAGCTTCTCGGCGGGATTCAGGGCGCCGGAGCAGAGGCCGAAGGCATACTCGGCAAAGACGTTGGCGATAGCGGCGCCCTCGGTCTCCACCACGGAGTTATCGAAGATGAAGGAGCCGTAGGGCAGGGCCTCGGCACTGTCATAGTAGGCGGAGAAGTCCTTCCAGTACTCCAGGCCCTCATCGGCGGTGGGAGGCAGGATACGGATGTTGCCCATGCCGTTGCGCCAGGGGCTGTAGTTGGCGCGGTTCTCCTGGATAAAGGTGATGGTGCCGTCGTCGTTGCGCTCGAAGGTGAAGCCCTCAAGGCCGTAGTTCAGGGTGGTCATCACATAGGGATCGGTGTTCAGCAGGTTCAGGAACTCCAGGGCCTTCTCGGGATTCTTGGACACGGCGGAGATGGCCATCATGGCGCCCTGGCCGGAAGTGGAGTCCATGTAGGGAGCATCGGCGGGGACCATGCGCACGTCAATGCCGCGGGCATTGGAGAAGTCGATCTCGCAGCCGTAGGCGTAGGACTGGGTGCCGAAGAGGTAGGAAGCGCTCTGCTGGCAGGCGCTCAGGTAGTCGTTGGAGGTGCCCACGTTCATGGTGCTGGGAGAAATGAAGCCCTTCTGGGCCAGCTCGTAGGTGCGGGCGGCGTACTTCTCAAACTCGGGGGTGGCAAACTTGTTGACGATCTGGCTGCCGATGTCCTTGGCGGGGTGATCCTTGTCGTAGTAGAAGGACAGGACGCTGGCACCGGGCAGGTCGCCGGTGACGATGGAGGTGACGTTCACGAGACGCTCCAGCACCAGGGGCTCCATGACCAGGGGATAGAAGTCGTTCTCGCCCTGGGCGGCCTTGTAATCCTTGGCCTTCTGCAGCATTTCCTCAAATTCATCGGAGTAGTAGTCGAGGCCGGCGGCGCAGACAGCGTCCACGTCATAGCCAAGCTCGGCCAGCAGGGTGCCGTTCACGTCCCAGCAGTTCTGGGTGGCGGTGTCCTTCAGGGCGGGGACGGCGTAGATGCCGATGCCGTCATAGCCGTTGGTCTTGGCGCATTCCCAGATGCCCTCGGGGATGGTGGAGAGCAGATCCGCGCCGTACTGGGGCAGCAGATCGTCCAGCTTCACCCAGTAGCCGTCACGGGCGTAGCGGTTGTATTCGTCGGCGGACCAGTTGCAGGTGAAGTACATGTCCACGTTGTCACCGCCGGCCAGGGCGGTCACGACAGCCTGGTCAAAGTCGCCCCAGGTGCCCCAGATCACGTCAAGCTTGGCGCCGATCTTCTCCTGGAGATAGACGTTCAGCTCGTCCAGGACCTTCTTGGAAGCGTCGGGAGCCACGTTGCTGCCGTGGAACCAGATCTTCAGGGTGACGGGCTCGTCGGCGGCAGGCGCTTCGGCGGCAGGCGCTTCGGCGGCGGGAGCCTCGGCGGCGGGGGCAGAAGCGGGCTTGTCGGCAGAGGTCGCGGGCGCGGCAGTCTGGCCGCCGCAGGCGGCGAGGGCCGCGACCATGACGAGAGCCAGCAGCAGTGCAAGGATCTTTTTCATGATGATTCCTCCGTAATTCATATTTTCCCAAACAGACTTAGCTGTCGAGTACAGATGGACTCAGCCCTTCACTGAGCCGATGGTGAGACCGGCCACGATGTAGCGCTGGAAGAAGGGGTAGGCGCAGGCAATGGGCACCACGATGAGCACCACCAGCACCATGCGCAGGGTCTGGGTTGGCGCGCGCATGGCCTCCTGGATGGCGGAGGAGCCCAGGGCCGCGCTCATGCGGTTGAGGTATTCCACGTTGTTCTGCAGCTCCATCAGCAGGGCCTGCAGGGGCTGGAGCACCTTGTTCTGCTTGATGTAGAGCAGGGAGAGGTACCAGTCGTTCCAGTAGGCCAGGGCGTTAAGCAGGGCGATGGTGGCAAGGCCGGGCTTTGCGATGGGCAGCACCACCCGAAAGAAGGTGGCATACTCGCCGCTGCCGTCGATGGTGGCGGCCTCAATGAGCTCCAGCGGCACCGAGCTTTTGAAGAAGGTGCGCATGATGATGATATTGAAGGGGCTCACCAGCAGGGGCACGATCAGCGCGGCGTAGTTTTCCGTCAGGCCCAGGACCTGGGTGCAGATCACGTAAGTGGGCACCAGGCCGCCGCCGAAGATCATGGTGAAGAAGCTGAAGAAGGTGAAGAAGCCCCGGAATTTGAAATCCGGCCGGAACAGCGCGTAGGAGTAGAGCGCGCACATCAGGGTGCTGAGGAAGGTGCCGACCACGGTGATGAAGATGCTGTTGAAGTAGGAGCGCCAGATCTGTGGCAGGCGCTGGACGGCATAGCTGTAGGTGGCGGTGCTCCAGGCGTTGGGGAGGAAGGAATAGCCGATCTCCCGTATGGAGGACTCCGCCGAGAAGGAAATGACGATAACGAAGAGGAAGGGGATGATGCAGCAGACGGAGAAGAGCCCCACGATCACGTGGAAGAGGGCCTCGGTCCCGGCGCTGATCTGGTTCAGGCGATGATTTTTCTGCATGTCTCCACCCCCTCAGAACAGGCTGCTTTCAGCGTCGATCTTCTTTACAACGGCGTTGGCCAGCATGATGCACACAAAGCCGATGACGTTTTGCAGAAGGCCCGCGGCGCTGCTCTGGCTGATGTTGCCGGTGGTGATGAAGACCCGGTAGATGTAGGTGTCGATGACCTGGGTGACGGAAAAGAGGGCGCCGTTTTGCATGGGGACGTTGTAGAAGAGGCCGAAGTCCGCCGCGAAGATCTTGCCCACGTTCAAAATCAGCAGGATACTGATCATGGTGCGCAGGTGGGGCAGGGTCACATAGCGGATCTGCTGCCACTTGCTGGCCCCGTCTATTGCCGCGGCCTCATACTGGTTGGCGTCGATGCCGGTGATGGCCGCCAGATACAATACCGTGGAGTAGCCCACGTTTTTCCACAGGTTTGCGAAAATGATGATGGCCGGCCATGGCTTTGTATTGGTATACCAGGAGATGACCTCCTTCCCCGCCGCGGCTTGGGCCGCCGGGATCATGCCGTACTGGGCGTCGATGAAGGCGTTGAGGAAGTAGCTGACCACCACCCAGGACAGGAAGTAGGGGAAGAACATCATGGTCTGGTAGGCTTTGGCCACGAATTTCCTGGTAAACTCATTCATCATGATGGCAAAGGCCACCGGGATGATGGCGCCCAGGATGATGAACACGATGTTGTAGAGCAGGGTGTTGCGGATGGCCACCATGGCCTGGTCGGTCTTGAAGATGAACTCGAAGTTCTTGAGGCCCACCCATTTGCTGTGCATCAGGTTGTTCCAGAAGGTCGGATCCCGGGGGAAGATCTTGTAGTTCTTGAAGGCAAGCACGATGCCGCCGATGGGAAGATAGCGCAGCAGCAGCAGCCAGATGGCCGCCGGCGCCACCATGCTCAACAGCGCCAGGGTCTTCTTGTTCCGATCAAACCAGTTCGGGGCCAGCTTTTCTCCCCGGTCCCGCTTCAAAAGCTTGTCTTTCATGCTCTCCCTGCCTGTCCTTCTTGTTCTCTTACCCAAAAACCGCCGACGATCCTTCTCTTCTTTTATGCACATTTTAGCAAAGCAGCGGAAGGAAGTCATGAAATGCGCTTGCCTTTTCTTGCCTTTGCTTGGTGGATTGCTCCAAGGGCGGACAAAAAGAGCGCGCCGCACAATGCCTCTGTCATTGCGAGACCAGTTCGCAAACTGGTCGTGGCAATCCGTTTTCCTTTGATAAAGATACGGATCCCCACACCAGTGACGTCGGTCACTGGTTCGGAATGACAGGATCACGCATTAGGGCGTGCAAGTTAGGGATACGACAGCCGCAAACAGGATCTTTTCGCGCCAAGCTTCGTTGCCTGTGCTCGGAATACATATCCAGTATTCCTGCGCTAGGCGCCTCGCTTGACACAAAAAACTCTCTGTTTGCGGTGCGAAGCAGTTTTGCGCGAGGCATTTTTCGTCCAGACGATATAGAAAAATCCGGGAATACTTGTTGTATTCCCGGATTTTTCTGTGATGGATGGGCGGAAAAGGGCCGCGCAAAACCTATCGTCTCCCTCATTTGCACGCCCTTTTTGCAGCGCGCCCTTTGCGTATTCTCTTTTTTTCGGTCAGCCCAGACGGTTCAGGCGGATGGCGGCTTCCACCGCCTCCCGGGCAGTCATCTGGCCGGTGACGACCCTGGGGATATCGGCAAAAAGCTCGCCGCTTGCCTCACCCGAGATGGTATCCTGCACAGCGTCGACCATCCCCGTGATGTGGACGTTGGCGTCCGCCGCGGACTGCTGGATGATATTGAGCCCGGCGGGGCGCGCCCCGTCCAGCAGGGCGGTAGCCTCGGTGGTCACAAAGCTGCTGAGCACATCCTCGGAGGTCATGTGGAAGACGAAGGACACGGCGGCCTCCCGCTTGGCCGGATCCTCCCAAGCCTTGCGGGTAATGAAATAGCCCATGGAGATGCCGCCGATGGCCTCGGATGCCTTGCGCTCCCCTTTCCCCGGCACATAGGAGACAACAAAGTTTTCCAGCTTGTCCGGGTAATTGTCCGTAAAATATCCGACCTTCCAGGAGCCGTCAACCAGGAAGGCCGCCTCGCCCCGGGCAAAAAGGGCAACCGTCTCCGCATCGGCGGCAGTAAGGGTGTTTTTGGGGAAGTAGCCCGCCTCATACAGGGCCTTGATGTCCTCCAGGGCGGCGATCCACTTGCGGGAGGCCGCATCGTCGAGAAGTCTGCCCTCCTCGTCCAACTGGGGGATCTCCAGGTGATCGGCAAGGCTGCCGTTATTCATGACCATGAATTCAAACCAGTAGTGGGGGATCTCCGCCAGGGAGCAGGCAATGGGCGTGAAGCCCGCCTCCCGGATCCTTTCGCAGTCCGCCAGAAACTGCTCCCAGCGGTAGTCCGGTCCCGGGATGGGGATACCGCAGGCCTCCAATACGCTCTTGTTGACAAAGAGCGTCTCCCAATAGCCGTTGGAGGGCACGGCATAGTGCTTCCCGTCGGCGGCCACGGACATCATGGCCTCCTTCATATTGGTGGCGTAGTCCGGGTAGACCTGGCGGATCTCCTCGATAGACACCACACGACCGGCATTGATGAAGGGATCTGCGTCGGCGTTGGTGAAGTAAAACAGCACGTCCGGCTCGGAGCCGGTCATGAAGTCCGTCATCACCTTGGTCTTCCACTCTTCATTGGAGACGCCGGAGCCGTCCACCACATGGTTTCCGGTGGCCTCCTCATAGGCGCGCACCGCCGCTTCAAAGTTCTTGCGGTTGCCGTCATCCGGCCCGTAAGAGGTGACCACATAGAGCGACGTGTTCTCCTGCCCGGGCTCCTCCGCCCCTTTGCCGCCTCCGCAGGCGCAGAGGGCCAGGGCGGCGGCCAGCAGCAAAGCGATGAGTTTATTGCGCATCGGCACAGTCTCCCTTCCCCTCTCTTCCTTCCGCGCCGTCCACCGGGAAGATGAGCCGCGCAAGAATGGTTCCCGCCTCGGTGTTTTCCAGGGTCAGCGTGCCCGCCTCGCCGTAGATGAGCTTCAGGCGGCGGCTCACGTTCCGGATCCCCAGAGAGCCGCCTGGCACCTCCTCGCCGGAAAGCTGCCGGCGCACATTCTCCAGATCCTCCCCGCTCATGCGGCCGTCGTGCTCCACTTCCAGAAGCATCCTGCCGCCCTCGAGCCTGGCCCGGACCCAGACCCTGCCGCCCCGGCGCTCGGTGATATCGTGCTCCACGGCGTTCTCCACAATGGGCTGCAGGATCAGTCTCGGGATCATCTGCTGCAAAAGGGCATCGTCGATTTCCTTGTATACCTGAAGCCCCTCGCCCAGCCGCTCCCGGATGATGTAGAGATAGGCGTCCACATAGCTCATCTCTTCCTTCAAGGGGATCTGGGTCCTGCCGTCCCGGTCCAGGGCGGCGTCCAGCATGGTGGAGAGGGCCTCGATCATGGCGCCCACCCGGTCGTTGCCCGCAAGGCGGGCCTCCCAGTTGATGATCTCCAGGGTGTTATTCAGGAAATGGGGATTGATCTGGGACTGCAGGGCCTTGATCTGCGCCCGCTGGGCAGCCTGCTGCTCCAGATAGGAACGCTCGAACTGGCTCTTGAGCTCGGTGGACATGTCATTGAAATGGTCGTATAAGGTACCGAATTCAGTGTTCGGCGCGCGCCGGTCAATGGCATAGCCTCTCTGCCCGGACTGGACGGTGAGGTTTGCCTGCACCAGAGTCTCCACAGGCTTGGACACATGCCGCCGGAACAGCAGGATCATCACCAGCAGCAGCGGCAACACCATCAGCGTGGTCCCCAGCACCACCCAGATCAGCCAGGGATTGGCCTGCCAGATGGAGTATTCCTCCACGGCCACGGAAAAGGAAAAGGCATGTCCCTCCGCCTCCGTCCGGTAGGACGTCTCCGGCAGCGCGCTTTTTTCTTCCGGGACGATCTCGCCGCTTTCAAAGTCCTTCAGGCAAAAGACCGCATCATCCAGGCTGAGGAGGATATCCTCCGCCGGACCCACCGAGGACAGCGGCTGGAACAGAACAGAGGGCTCCAGCAGCATCACGATGGAGGCATAGGGCGCGAAGTGGCTGTCCAGCAGGTTCCGGGCCATGTACAGCTCCCCGTCCAGCAAGAGAAAGCGGATGTCCGTATCCGCCTCCGCCATGATCTGGAGGATCTCCGGGGTTTTGGCCCGGCACTCCCGGAGGATGTCGGCGCCGTTTTTTCCGCCGCCATACACATAGGCATCGGCATTGACCCGCTCGTCCCAAAAGCTGAGGAACACCGCCTTGTAAAGCTCCGCCCGGGAATAATTCTGGGCAAGATAATCGCTGATGCTGCGATAGAGCAGCACGATGTTCCCGCCCTGCTGATAGCCCCGATAGGCCGTGCGGACCACGCCGTCATAAGAGACCTCTTTGGAGTCTCCTATCGCAATCTCCAGCTCGCTGCTCACTTCCCGCAGGGCATACTGGGCCGCCGCGTCCAGCTCCTGCCGGGCAGACTGCTCATAGCTGTTGCTGATCAGGATGCCCGCCAGGGTCACCACCATCAGCATCGGCACCAGCCAGCACAGGACGATCAGCGTCAGCAGGCCGGTGCGCAGGGAGAGCTTCGGTTTTCTCACGCGCCTCACCTCCTCTCTTTTGAAAAAGTATAGCATAGTTCCCGGTGCGGGAAAAGGCTGTTTCTTTCTCCCGCGGGGAAGAAACAGCCTTTTGTTTATACCCGGATCCCGTTGATATAGACCGCCTTGCGGCGGAGAGCGGCGTCGCAGACCACAAAGTCCGCCCGCTTGCCCGCTTCGAGGGAGCCGACCTCCCCCTCTGCGCCGATCTCCCGCGCAGGGAGGATGGTGGCGGCCGCCACGGCCTCCTCACGGGGGATCCCGAAGGCGATGGCAGACAGCATGCAGTCATACAGATCCGTGGCCGAGCCCGCAATGGTCCCGTCCGCGAGCCTTGCGATCCGCCCCTCGAGAAAGACGTCCTGCCCGCCCAGGGTGTACCGGCCGTCCGGCATGCCGCAGCAGCGCAGGGAATCCGAGATCAGGCAGATCCGCCCGGGAAACAGGCGGAAGGCCATGCGCACCGCCGCGGGGTGCACGTGCAGCCCGTCACAGATCAGCTCCGCGACGACCCTTCCTCGCTCCGAGGCGGCGCCGATCACGCCGGGAGCCCGGTGGTGGATCGGCGGCATGGCGTTGAAGAGATGGGTCAGGTGACTTGCGCCGGCGTCGAAGACGGCGCAGGCGGCCTCATAGTCGGCGTCCGTGTGGGCGATGGAGACGGTGCAGTCTTTGCTTGCCTTTTCGGCAAAGGACGCCGCTCCTTCCAGCTCCGCCGCCACATCGACGATGCGGATCAGCCCTCCGCAGCCCGCGTTCAGCCGGCAAAAAGCCGCATAGTCCGGCAGCTTCAGGAAGGTTCCGTTCTGCGCCCCCTTCTTTTTCTCCGAGAAGAAGGGCCCCTCCATATGGATGCCCACAAGCCGCGCGGCCTTCGACCCCCGGGAGGCCCGGTAGGAAACCGCCGTGGCAAAGGCCTTTTCGAGCTGCTCATAGGGCAGCGTCATGGAGGTTGGCGCAAAGGAGGTAACGCCGTGCCGGGCATAGTAGTCCCCCATGCGCCTGAGGCTCTCCGGATCTCCGTCCGAAAAATCCGCCCCGTCACAGCCGTGGGTATGGATATCAATGAGGCCGGGGATCACATAGCTTCCCCGGAGATCGACTTCCGCTTCTCCCGCCGCTTCCTCCGCCGGGGCGAAGCGGCCGTCCCGCACAGAAAAGCTTCCGTATTCGAAGCGCCTGTCTTTGGTATACACATATGCGTTATGATAGACCATTTTTCATCCCTCCGGCAGACTGGCCGCCGCCACGCTCTGCCCTACGCGCCGCGTTTTTTCATCCGGCAGCATGACACAAAGTCGATCAAAAAGCGCAGGATATTCCTCCCGCAGGACCCTCCTGCACTCCGCCGCCAGCGTTTCCCCGCCGGCGCCGGAGGCCACACGGCCCAGCACCAGCAGCGTCCGCATCGGATATACAAGAGAATACAGCGCCAGCGTATGGGCGAGATATACGCCGATGGAGCGAAAGATCGCCAGCGCGGAATCGTTCCCCCGCTCTGCCAGCTTCTGTACTTCCTTCAGCTTCTCTGCCGGGGAGAGCGCCTCGGAAAGCGCGATCCCGGCGGCAGGCGCCAGCTTGATGACAGCGTCCTGGGAAAAGTATTTGCAGCCCACGCCAATATCCAGCGACCACTCGTCCTGCAGCGCCTGCTCATTGAGATCCACCGGCGCGAAGGCAAGCTCGTTGAGCCAGCCCAGCAGCTTTCCCTCTTCATTCACATAGCCGGTGGCCTCCGAGGTCCCCATGGCAAGGCCCATGACAGCGCCGCTGCCCAGACTCATGGCCCCGGCCAGGGCCGTCACGTCGCCGTCATTGGCAACGCGCAGCGGCACGTCGCCGATCTCCTTTGCCGCCCGCTCATAGATCGTTTTCACCTCGTCCCGCCGCTCACGGGGGACCTTCAGGAAGAGGGACGCGACCATGGGCCGGTTTCCCACGAACACGCCGGCGGAGGATACGCCGATGGCGTCCACCCGCGGCATTTTTGCGGCAGACGTTTTGAAAGCCTGCACGATGCCGTCAAAGTGATACTGGGGGTCGCTCTGAAGTTTGGGAAACCAGACGACCTCCTCGGAATAGACCGTCTCCCCGTCGATCACGGCGGACACCTTCCGGTCGGAGCCGCCGGCGTCAAAGCCGATACGGCAGCCCTCCAGATGGCCGCCCGCGGAAACAGCCGTCTCGTGCGCTGCGGGAAAATGCTTTTCATCCGTGATGACGATCTCAAAAGGTCGCTCGTACACGTCCGTCATAAATCCGCTGTCGAAGGCTCTTGCGCCGCTCCCGGCGTAATCTGCCTGAAGCCTGCGGGCTTCCTCATCGCAGCCGCAGAGCGTAACGCGAAAGCCGCCCACGCTCCACAGCAGGAATTTTACCAGGCGCTCCACATAGCGCCGGTTCGCCTCTGCAAACTCCGGGCCCCGGAGATACGAACGATGCACATGCACCTTTCCCTCCTCCCGCTCCACCGCAACGGCAAAGGGGCTCCGCGCTTCGGACAGATAGGCCGCAGCCCAGACGCCGAACGGAAGAAAGCCCGGGTCCATCTCCGGCATGTTTTTCACGCTGTATTCGATACCAAGATATTGCATTGCATCCTCCCCCCTGCTGTTTAGTATAGAGCTTTCCCCGCCCCGCCGAAAGGACTGCGGATGCCTCTTTTTGATTTTCTTTGTGAACTTGGTCGATCTGTTCTTTGGATACGCTCCAGCCCGCAAAAGAAACGATACCAGAAAGACCGCCGATATGCCAGTACCCGCGCAGAGGTTTTCTCCCCCCCCTTTGCAAAGGCAGCTCAACGAACCTGCCAATACCGGGAAAATCCTCATTTAAGCTCAAAACCCGCAGGGCGCTCCGCGAGCCGCAGAGCGCCGTTTTTTTAAGTGGAAAAATCCGTGGTGATGGTGTATAATAAATTACTTAATTTTTCGGGCGTGACGGGAGATCCCGGTAAGGCAGAATGGCGGAGGGCTTACTGTGGTCATTAGAGAGATCGATAATAAGCGAGACTATCTCCCTTTGCTATTACTCGCTGACGAACAGGAAAACATGATTGACCTCTATCTTGACAGAGGGACGATGTTTTTGCTCGAAGATGACGGTGTCGTAAAGGGAGAATGTGTTGTCACAGACGAGGGAAACGGCGTATTGGAGATTCAGAACCTTGCTGTGTCGCAGACTTATCAAGGAAAAGGATATGGAAAAAAGCTGATTGAATATGTAGTTGATCGATATAAGGATCAGTATGCGGTTCTTCAAGTTGGCACAGGTGACAGTCCATTAACCGTGCCGTTTTATGAACACTGCGGATTCGCTCAGCATCAAATTCTGAAGAATTACATTATCGATCACTATGATCAGCCGATTTTTGAGGGTGGAAAGCAACTGGTCGATAAAGTTGTCCTGAGGATGGATCTATAGTCTGCATCATGCAATTTGCATTATCTCTTCACCCGACGGTAGTAAAACACCCCGATTTTTACTACCATTTGACTACCATTGACGGCATTGACTTGCCGCATTTTGCCGTATTTTGCTTTTTCCGTGACAGCGTCACAGATTATGAACAACTTTTTCTGCCCGGCAAAT
>OCVV011304345.1_pt1 | contig 22800 bp, 20 predicted proteins | sample 1539721 | NCBI WGS metagenome assembly OCVV01 (sample SAMN02144230, study PRJEB22623) | gut metagenome | biome: sheep rumen | host: Ovis aries | place: New Zealand
GCCAGCGTTTGCCCTCGGCCTCCAGCCGCTGTCGGCGTTGCTCAAATTCGGCATCCAGTTCCGGCAACCGGCGCCAGAAGTCTTCCTGCGTGCCGCTCAGCATGTCGTCAGGCACGAAGAGGTGCTTCTCAACGTCCCTCTGCTCCACCTGATAGCCAGCCTCGCGCGTCAGGATAACCAGCTTTCTCACCACGTCGGTTCCGCTCAGGTCTATACGTGGGTCGGGTTCGCTGTAGCCTTGTTCCTTGGCCCTTCTCACGGCTTCCGAGAAAGGCACGTCGGCCGACAGCGCGTTGAAAATGAAGTTGAGCGTGCCCGACAGGATGGCCTCTATCTTCAGGATTCGGTCGCCCGAGTTGCGCAGGTCGTTGATGGTGCCTATGATGGGCAGTCCGGCGCCCACGTTGGTCTCAAACCGGAACTTCACGCCGCGCTCCATGGCCGTCTGCTTCAGCTGCAGGTAGTTCGAGTAGTCCGACGATGCAGCAATCTTGTTGGCCGTAATCACGTTGACGTTGTGGCTCAACAGGCCCTCATAGAGGTCGGCTATCTCCTTACTGGCCGTGCAGTCCACAAAGACCGAGTTGAATATGTTCATCTCCAGGATGCTCTTCTTCAGCATTCTGGCGTTGCTTTCCGGCGAAGCATCCAGCAGGGCGCGATAGTGGCCCAGGTCGATGCCGTCGCGTTCGTAGATGGCATGCTTCGAACTGGCTATGCCCACCACGTTCAGCTTCAGCCGCGAGTGCTCCTTCAGTTCCTCGTATTGCGAGCGTATCTGCTCCAGCAGCTTGCTGCCCACCGTGCCCACGCCGCACACGAAGAGGTTCAGCACCTTGTAGTCGGAGAGGAAGAACGAGTCGTGTAGCACGTTCAGCGACTTGCGCAGTTCCTCCGCACGGATGACGCACGAGATGTTGGTTTCGGCAGCACCCTGGGCGAAGGCCACCACCGACACGCCGCTGCGTCCCAGCGTGCCAAACAGTTTGCCGGCAATGCCGGGCGTGCGCTTCATGTTTTCGCCCACGATGGCAATGGTGGCCAGCCCCGTTTCCACCTGCATGGGGAACATGGCGCCCGTGCTGATTTCCTTGGCAAACTCTTCGTTCAACACGCGGGCAGCCTCCTGAGCATCCTCCTCGCGCATGCCGATGCTGGTGGAGTTCTCCGATGATGCCTGGCTGACCATGAACACCGAGATGCCGCAGTTGGCCAGCGTGGTGAAGATGCGGCGGTTCACGCCAATCACGCCCACCATCGAGAGTCCGGCCACGGTAATCAGGGCCGTGCCCTTGATGCTCGAGATACCCTTGATGGGCTTTCCGTCGTCGGCCACGTGCTGCTTGATGAGCGAGCCTGGATGCTTGGGGTTGAACGTGTTCTTCACGCTGATGGGGATGTTCTCCGCGCAGACGGGATAGATGGTGGGCGGGTAAATCACTTTGGCGCCGAAGTTGCAGAGTTCCATAGCCTCCACGTAGGAGAGCTCGCCGATGGTGTAGGCTGTCTTAATGACGCGCGGGTCGGCCGTCATGAATCCGTCGACGTCGGTCCAAATCTCCAGCATGTCGGCCCCAAGTGCCGCTGCGACGACAGAGGCCGTATAGTCGCTGCCTCCACGCCCCAGGTTGGTGGTCTCGCCTGTGTCGCGGTCGCGGGCTATGAAGCCCGGCACAACCGCTATGGCCGTTCGGGGCAGCTCCTGGAAGGCTTCCCTCACCAGCCGATAGGTCAGCTCGGTGTCGAGCATGTGCCGGCCGTGCTTGCGTTCGGTGCGGATGAAGTTGCGGGCGTTCATGCGCACGGCACCGCTGATGAGAGTCGCCACGATGTGCGAACTGACGCGCTCGCCGTAGCTCACGATGGCATCGAGCGTTTTTTGGCTCAGGTCGCGCACGAGGTAGACACCGAACAGAATCGATTGCAGCTGGTCGAACAGCGTGTCAATCGTCGCAGTCAGTTCTTCGCGCTGCTGCCCGTCGGCTATCACGTCGCCGATGAGCTGGTGGTGGCGGTCGATAATGTCACTCAGTTCCTTGCGCCAGGCCTTGTCGCCTTTCAGGGCCATCTGCGATGTGCCGATGAGTTGGTCGGTAATGCCGCCCAGCGCGCTTACCACTGCTATCACTTCCCCTTGTCGGGCCTCATTCTCCACGATTGTCTTTACGTTGAGCAGGCTCTCAGCCGTGCCCACCGACGTGCCTCCGAATTTCAGTACTTTCATGCCTGCAAAGTTACGAAAAAAAGTTGAAAAGAATAATGGCTGTTTGGCTGAAAAAGTAAAAAAAGTTGAATGTAGCCTACAAAGACCACCTTATCATTAAAAAGACAGCGTGCCCTTTCTGTCTCAAGTTTCATATTGTAACGCCTCTTTTTTACTTTCGTTAACGCGAAATAAGGCCCGTCGCAGGGAGCAACGGATGGTTTGAAGCAAATAGCGCGAAAATGAAGCTTTTTTTATCAAAATAGCAACCCGCTGACAATCAACAGGTTGCTATCTTTCTTGTATTCTCTTTGTCTTTCCGCTTTATACAAAGCATAGGTTTCGATGCTATAGAGCATAGGTTTCTACCGTCTATCTCATAGTTCTGTACGCTACAACTCATAGTTCTGTATGCTCTAAACCATAGCTTTATAGCATATAAACGCCTGTTGTTGCTTGAAGCAAATGCCGGTCTATATCCTCAAAGCCACCTTTTCTGCACAAAATAACGTGTTTGTGCATCGTAGTTTGCAATTTTGGAATGTAAACAAAAGATCAATACTTTTCCGGGAATTAACCTTTCTTTACATTCCATGCTTACAATTCATTACAAAATGGAATATTCACTTCCTACTTCCGCTCCAGCATGACGACGTTCTCGACGTGAGGCGTGTGGGGGAACATGTCGACGGGCTGGATGCGGCGGATGCGGTAATGGTCCTGAGTGAGCAGTTCGAGGTCGCGGGCCTGCGTGGCGGGGTTGCAGGACACGTAGACGATGCGTTGTGGGGCAGCACGCAGGATGGTCTTCACAACGTCGGGATGCATACCGGCACGGGGTGGGTCGGTGATGATGACGTCGGGACGTCCGTGGGCGGCAATGAATTCGTCGGTCAGGATGTCTTTCATGTCGCCGGCATAGAAGAGCGTGTTGCCAATGCTGTTGAGCTGGGAGTTCACCTTGGCATCCTCGATGGCCTCTGGTACGTATTCGATGCCGACGACCTGTCGGGCCTGACGCGCCACGAAGTTGGCAATGGTGCCTGTGCCCGTGTAGAGGTCGTAGACGAGGGGAGCGGCGGCGGGCTGGGCGTCATCTGACTTGCCGTCGAGGTTGCAGAAAGCAAACTCGCGGGCTACGGAATAGAGGTGGTATGCCTGCTCGGTGTTGGTCTGATAGAACGACTTCGGACCCACCTTGAAGCGCAGTCCTTCCATGGTCTCGATGATGTGGTCGTTGCCACTGAACACATGTACGTCGAGGTCGCCGAAAGTGTCGTTGCACTTTTGGTTGTCAACCCATAGTAACGAGCTGATTTCGTGGAACTTATCGGAAAGGTGTTGAAGCAATCCGAAAAGACGTTCGCGGTCGCCTTCCTCCTGCAGCTTCACTTGCACGATGACCATCCACTCGCCCGTGTTGGAGTTGCGAATGATGACGTCGCGCAGCAGTCCGGTCTGAGCACGGAGGTCGAAGAAGGAGAGACCGTTCTGCAGGGCATAGTCGCGCACGGCATTGCGTATCTGATTGTGCAGCGGGTGCATGAGATGGCAGTTCTCAATGGGCAGGATTTTGTCGAACGCCCCTGTGATGTGGAAGCCCAGCGCGGGCACGTCCTTGGCGCTCATGCTGTCGTCGCGATCGGGCAGCTGCTGTATCTCTTCCTTCGTCAGGTAGCGTTTGTTGGCCGCCCCGAAGTCGAGTTTGTTTCTGTACTCATACTGGTGAACCGACCCCATGATGGGCTGAAAGGTGCAGAGCCCATCAGCCGACGTGGTGTCGGGCTGGGGTAGGGCGAGGTGGCCGATGCGAGTGAGCTGGTCGAACACCTGCTGCTGCTTGAAGCGCAACTGCTCGTCGTAGGGCAGCTGCTGCCACTTGCATCCTCCGCATACGCCGAAATGACGGCATCGGGGCGGCACGCGACGGTCGCTCAGCTTGTGCCACTTGATGACTTCTGCCTCGGCATAGCTGTGCTTCTTGCGGCGTATCTGGAGATCGACAACGTCGCCAGGCACTGCCCAGGGAACGAAGACTACCAGGCGCGACTCCTCCTGACCGTCGTGGGCAGGAATGGTGATGCGGACGAGGGATTTTCCTTCGGCTGCGATGTCGGTGATTTCTATGTTTTCAAAAATGGGAAAGGGCTTCTTTTTTCTTGCCATATTTTATATAATGTATAACGTTTTTTTCGTTGGATGGTGGGTTGCAGATGACTATCTGTGCGGGCTACTTCAGCCGTATGACCCTGATGCCCGTCTGCGAAGGATGCTTCTTCATGTAGTTGCTCATGGTCATGGGCTCTTCGATGGTCTTCTTGTGAATCTGGGAGGCATTGAGCAGGTGGAGCCCGTCGACATGCCACACGGCGATGCCGATGTGCGAGGTGTCGAGGCCAGCCTTGCTGGTGCAGATAGCTATGATGTCGCCGTCGTGAATGGCATCCCAATAGTTGTCGCTATTGGCAATCTCGGCCTTGGGGATGAAGGGGTAGCTTCTGCCGCTGAGTTGTTGCTCGGTCTTCCGGATGTCGTCGACCCATGCCGGATGGGCAACAAGCATGGGGTACTGGCCCACGTGGGAAGACATGTAGTTGATTTTCAGTTCCTGACGGCCGGTGAAGACTTCCTTCGGCTTGTTGGGTTCTTCAACGAAGCCCATGAAGGTGTTGTCGGCTATCCATGAAGTGAAGTAATGCAGGCGGTTGACGTAGGAAACCTTGCCACGCCTGTAGCGCAGCTTCCGGAGATAGTTGCAATAGTCGGCAAAAGAATGTTTCGAATGCTTCATGCAAAGCGACAGGGCAGCCACAGTCTCTACATAGGTAGTGCAATCGAGTTGGCGCAGATTGACAATCAGCGTCTCTTCGCGATTCACCTCGAGCGTCTTTGCCACATAGGGAATGTCGGTCAGTTGGCGGGCGAAATAGAGCATCCAGTTGGTTTCGGCGGGCATCTTGCCAGCCTGAGCAAGCAGCGACTCTACTTTGGTACTGTCGGATGCTGAGTACTGCTGGCCGGCAGCCATCGACGGCACCAGGCAAAGCAATAACAGTAATAGCGTCTGACGGAACATTGTCTTCATGATTCTTGCTAATGATAAAAACTCTAAATTCGCGATACTGACTTCACGCCTTTGACGGTACGGATTTTCCGGATGAGCGCTTCCATGCGCGACGTGTCTTCAATCATCACTGTCAGGTGGCCTTCGAAGAGTCCGTCGTGAGAGTCGATGTTGATGGAGCGCATCATGATCTTCTCTTCCTTCGAGATGATGCTCGTGATGTTGTTGACGATTCCGATGTCGTCGTTGCCGATGACGTTGAGCGTGATGCTGTACTGAGACGTGCCCTTGCCGCTCCAGCGTGCACGGACGATGCGGTAGCCGAGGTGCTCGCGCAGGTGGGCAGCGTTGGGGCAGGTGGTGCGATGAATCTTGATGCCTCCGCTGACGGTGACGAAGCCGAAGATGGGGTCGCCGAAGATGGGGTGACAGCACTGGGCAAGTGAGTAGTCGATGCCCTTGAGGTCGGAGCCGATGACCAGTTCGTCGTCATGACCAGAGGGCACGTGGTCGCTGGTCATTTCGAAGTTGAACTCCTCGGCGCTGCGTGTCTGGGCGGGAGCATTCAGGTTGAGGTCGTAGTCGCGCACCTCAATGTATTTCTCGACAACCTGGTTGATGTCGAGTTTCTCTTCAGCCAGTTGTTTGTAGAAGTCGCTGGCCACCTTGAAGCCCATCTTCCTGATGGTGTGGGCCATGACGCTCTCTGAGAGTTCTGTCTTCTTATTCTTCAGCTTTCGCTCCAGCATCTCCTTCGCCATCAGACCTTCCTTCTGCTGCGTTTCCTTCAAGGCAAGGCGTATTTTCGACTTGGCACGCGACGTCTTGACGATGTTCAGCCACTCCTGTCGAGGCTTCTGGTTGCTTTGGGTGATGATTTCCACCATGTCGCCCGAACGCAGTTGCTGCCGGATGGGGAACACTTTTCCGTTGATGCGCCCGCCCACACAGGCACTGCCCACGCGCGAATGGATGTGATAGGCGAAGTCGAGCACCGTAGCACCCTTCGGGAATTTCAACAAGTCGCCCTTGGGGGTGAACACGAACACTTCGTCATCATAGAGGTCGAGCTTGAACTGGTCCATCACCTGCAGGTCGTCGCCGGCTTCGAGTGCCGTGCGAATATTGGTCAACCATTCGTCGAGGCTGCCCTCGCTCTTCACGCCTTTGTAGCGCCAGTGGGCAGCAAGGCCTCGCTCGGCAATCTCGTCCATACGCTCGGTGCGAATCTGCACTTCCACCCATTTCTGCTCCGGTCCGAGCACGGTGATGTGAAGACTCTCGTAGCCGTTAGACTTCGGCACGCTCAGCCAGTCGCGCAGGCGCTTAGGGTTGGGCTGATACATGTCGGTGATGATGGAGAATGCCTGCCAGCAAGCCATCTTTTCTTTCTCAAGGGGCGTGTCGATGATGATGCGAATGGCAAAGAGGTCGTAGATGCCTTCGAAGCCACATTTCTGCTTCTTCATCTTTTGCCAGATGGAGTGGATGGACTTCGTTCGTCCCTTCATGTGGAACTTCAAGCCTGCTTCCTCAAGTCGTTGACGCACAGGGGTGATGAATCGCTCGATGTAGGCGTCACGACTCTTCTTAGTGGCATTCAGCTTCTCGCGAATCATGTAGTAGGCATCGTGTTCCAGATACTTCAGCGAGAGGTCTTCCAATTCGCTCTTCAGCTTGTAGAGACCCAGCTTATGAGCCAGCGGCGCATAGAGATAGGCGGCTTCCTCGCTCACACGCTGCTTGGCCTGAATATTCTCGGTATCCCGGATTTGCCGCATCAGGTTGACACGTTCGGCAATCATAATCAGAATGACGCGCATGTCCTCGGCAAACGAGAGCAGCAGGTTGCGGAAGTTCTCGCTCTCAATGACGGGAGTTTTCTTGTTCAAATCCTGAATGCGGAGCAGTCCGCTGATGATTTTTTCAACAGAAGGCCCGAACGCGGCTGCCTGCTTCTTGGCTATTTCCACATCGGAGGAAAGCATCTGGCCTTTATAAAGCAAGATGGCAACGACTCCGTCGCGCCGAAGACCAGTGTCCTCGACTGCCACCGATGCCGTCTGTAATGCTTGCAGTAAGGGGTTGAGCCCGAAGATGTCGCGGACCACCTGACCAGAGCGCACAGATTGCTTGAAGCATTGCCACAAAGCCGACTCGTCATCCTGATTCAGTGTGCCCTCCAATGCCGTACGAAGCTCGCCGATGATTTCGCGTGCGGCGTTAGCTTCTTCCTGTGTGAATATTAATTTCATTTCCATTTTCGCTGACAAAGATACTGCAAATATCTCAAATGTGCAATCAATTAAACATTTTTAGGTCTTTTGATGGTATGTTTTTCAGAAAAAACCGCTAACTTTGCGAAATAAATGAAAAATAAACTATAAAACATTCATACAACTATGCTACAAGAAAAAGACCTCAAACAAATTGCCCAGCGCGGCATCAGTGAAGAACAAGTAGAACATCAGCTCAGTCAGTTCAAGAGTGGTTTCCCCTTTCTGAAATTGGAAGGACCTGCCGCCATCGGCAATGGCATCCTTGCTCCTACGGAGGAGGAACGCAAGAAATACATCGAAACATGGAAAGACTACAAGCAGGCCGGACATGAGGTCGTGAAGTTTGTTCCTGCCAGCGGTGCAGCATCGCGCATGTTCAAGGACATGTTTGCTTTTGTTGATGCTGACTACAACGAACCCACCACCGATTTTGAGAAGCACTATTTTGAGCACATACGCGACTTCGCATTCCGTGAAGAGCTTTGCCAAAAGTGTCGCGACAACGAAGGCAAGAACATTCGCACCCTTTTGGAAGAAGGCAACTACAAGGCCATTGCCCGCAATATGCTTTCGGCCAAAGGCCTTAACTACGGCCAACTGCCTAAGGGATTGCTGCTTTTCCACAATTACGAAGACGGGCCCCGCACTCCGATGGAGGAACATCTGGTAGAGGCTGCCCTTTATGCTTCGTCGAACAATGAAGCACACATCCATTTCACGGTTTCTCACGACCATCTGGAACTTTTCAAGGCTAAGGTAGCCCAAAAAGCAGCCAAATACGAAGAGATGTTCAACATCAAGTACGACATCACATTCTCTGAGCAGAAACCTTCTACCGATACGATTGCTGCCAACCCCGACGGAACCCCGTTCCGACAGGAAGATGGTTCGCTGCTGTTCCGCCCGGGTGGCCACGGCGCACTCATCGAAAACCTCAACGAAATTGCTGCCGACGTGGTGTTCATTAAGAATATTGATAATGTGGTGCCCGATCGCCTGAAGGATGTCACTGTAGAATATAAGCAGCTGCTGGCCGGTATTCTGGTAGCACTTCAGAGCCAGGCCTTTGCCTATTTGCGTCTGCTTGACTCAGGCAATTGCTCGCATGAGCAACTGATGGAAATCAGCCGTTTCGTGAAAGACTGCCTCTTCTGCCACTATGCTGATGCTGACAAACTCGACGACAACGCCCTGGCTGCATTCCTCCGTAAGAAACTGAATCGCCCCATGCGTGTCTGTGGCATGGTGAAGAATGTAGGTGAACCCGGCGGTGGCCCGTTCCGCACCTTCAACTCCGACGGAACTGTTTCGCTCCAGATTCTTGAGAGTTCTCAGATTGACAAGAAGAACGAAGAATACCTGCGTATGTTCAGAGAGGGAACACACTTCAATCCGGTTGACCTCGTCTGTGCCATTCGCGACTATCAGGGCAAGCCCTTCAACCTGCCTGACTTCGTAGACCCGATGACGGGATTCATCTCTCAGAAGTCGAAGAACGGACGCGAATTGCAAGCATTGGAACTGCCCGGACTTTGGAATGGTGCCATGAGCGACTGGTCGACCGTCTTCGTAGAGGTTCCCCTTGCCACGTTCAATCCTGTGAAGACCGTCAACGACCTCTTGCGTCCTGAGCATCAATAAAAGTATTATAGGAAACCAGGAAAAGATGAAAATATTAGTGACTGGCGCGGCAGGGTTCATTGGCTCGAAACTGATGTACATGCTTGCGCGAAGAAGCGATGTGGTCGTTGGTATCGACAACATCAATGATTATTATGACCCTCGCCTGAAGTACGGACGACTGAGGGAATGCGGCATCGACGCCGAGAATGACGATATGGAGTGGGGGAGAATGGCTGAAAGCACACTTCTGCCCAATTGCCGATTCTGCCGTATGGCCATCGACGACAAGGAGTCGCTCGACGCTCTCTTCGAGGAAGAAAAGTTCGACAAGGTGGTCAACCTGGCTGCGCAGGCAGGCGTTCGTTATAGTATCACGAACCCTTATGCCTACTTGCAGAGCAACCTGGTGGGATTCCTGAACGTCCTTGAGGCATGCCGCAACTATGGTGTCAGGCATCTGGTCTATGCGTCTTCAAGTTCGGTCTATGGCATGAATGAGAAAGTGCCGTATAGCGAGGACGACAAAGTGGTATCGCCCGTGAGCCTCTATGCTGCCTCGAAAAAGAGCAACGAACTCATGGCTCATGCCTATTCGAAGCTTTATGGATTCGCAACCACTGGCCTGCGCTATTTCACCGTCTACGGCCCCTGGGGACGGCCCGACATGTCGCCTATGCTTTTTGCCACAGCCATCACTCAAGGCAAACCCATCAAGGTGTTCAATCAGGGCGACATGATACGCGACTTCACCTATATAGATGATATCGTCGAAGGCACGATGCACGTCATCGACCATGAGCCGTTGGCTGCTGATTGTGAGCATGGCGTGCCCTACAAGGTGTACAACATTGGTTGCAGTAACCCTGTGAAGCTGATGGACTTCATCTCGGAGATTGAAAATGCTTGCGGACGAGAGGCTGAGAAGATTTTCCTGCCTATGCAGCCTGGCGATGTGTACCAGACGAATGCCGACACGTCAAAACTGGAGAAAGAATGTGGCTATAAGCCGCATTGGTCGCTGCACGACGGCATCGGAGAATTTATGAAATGGTTTAAGTCTGACATGAATCCACTATTGCGTGAAGCGCAATAATCAATTATTAACGAAATAAAAACGGAATAAATGGAAAAGATTATAGGACTGATTGATGCCCCCTTTACACCCATGCACCCAAATGGTGACATCAATTTGGAGCCCATTGCTGCCTATGGCGCAATGCTTCAGAAAAACGGATTGAAGGGTGTTTTTATCAATGGCTCGTCGGGAGAGGGCTATATGCTCACCACGGAAGAGCGAATGCAACTGGCTGAAAGGTGGGTGCAGGTGGCACCAAAGGATTTTAAGGTGATTGTCCACGTCGGCAGTTGCTGCCTGCGCGAGAGCCGGCGACTGGCCGAGCATGCACAAGCCATAGGAGCATGGGGCATTGGCTCGATGGCACCGCCCTTCCCCCATATCGGACGTATAGAGGAACTTGTCGAGTACTGTGAGCAGATTGCATCAGCAGCCCCGAATCTTCCGTTCTATTATTACCATATTCCGGCCTTCAACGGTGCCTATCTTCCCATGCTCGACTTATTGAAAGCCGTCGATGGGCGTATTCCTAACTTTGCCGGAATCAAGTATACGTTCGAAAGTTTGTATGAATATAATCAGTGTCGCCTCTACAAAGACGGTAAATACGACATGCTGCATGGTCAGGATGAGACCATTCTGCCCAGTCTTGCCCAAGGAGGAGCCCAAGGAGGCATCGGCGGCACTACTAATTATAACGGTCGCGAACTTGTAGGAATCATTGAGGCATGGAGTAGGGGAGACATAGAGACGGCACGCGAGAAGCAGAACTTCTCGCAAGAGGTGATAAATGTCATTTGCCGTTATCGTGGAAATATCGTCGGAGGCAAGCGAATCATGAAGCTCATAGGCTTCGATTTGGGCCCGAACCGTATTCCTTTCCGCAATGTAACTGATGAGGAAGAGGCCGCCATGAAAGCAGAGTTGGAGGCTATAGGGTTCTTCAACCGGTGCAATCAATTTTAATCATCCAACATTATTCATTATGAGTGATTCTGCAAAACAATATTTTTCCAGTTGGGCTGAACGTTATCGTTCGGACCTGCTTAACAATATCATGCCGTTTTGGATGAAGAATGGTTGGGATCGCCAACATGGAGGCGTCTACACCTGTTTGGATCGCGACGGCAGTTTGATGGATTCAACGAAAAGTGTATGGTTTCAAGGACGATTTGCATTCGTTTGCGCCTTCGCCTATAATAACGTTGAACACCGTCAGGAATGGATTGATGCTGCGAAAAGTACGATTGATTTCATTGAGAAATACTGTTTTGACGATAGTGGTCACATGTTTTTCTCTATCACAGCCGATGGGCGCCCTTTGCGTAAGCGGCGCTATGTTTTCTCAGAAACCTTTGCCGCCATTGCGATGTCGGAATATGCCTTGGCCACAGGCGATATGACATATGCTCAAAAAGCATTAGCTATTTTTGAGAACACTCAGCGATTTCTTTCTACACCAGGTTTCTTACCTCCAAAATTCGAAGCCAGCGTTCAGCTGCAAGGTCATTCTATAGTAATGATACTCATTAACGTGGCTTCACGACTGCGTTTGGTCATTGATGATGCAAAGTTGACGAAGCAAATTGATGAATCAATTGATAAGCTTCGCCGTTATTTTATTCATCCTGAGTTTAAGTGTCTGCTTGAGTCGGTGGGGCCCAATGGTGAGTTTATCGACACGAATCTGACACGCACTATCAATCCGGGGCATTGCATCGAGACTGCATGGTTCATTCTTGAGGAATCTCGTTCTCGTAGTTGGGATGATGACCTCACGAAATTAGCCCTTCAGATTTTTGACTGGTCATGGGACTGGGGATGGGACGAACAATATGGCGGAATCATTAATTTCCGCGATTGCCGCAATCTGCCGCCACAAGACTATTCGCAAGACATGAAGTTCTGGTGGCCGCAATGCGAGACGATCATCGCTTCTCTGTATGCTTACCTGGCTACGGGTGACGAAAAATATCGCGAGCGCCACGAACTGATTAGCGAGTGGACTTATAGTCATTTCCCTGATGCAACTTATGGCGAGTGGTATGGCTACCTGCATAGAGATGGAACTGTCGCTCAACCCGCCAAGGGAAATCTTTATAAAGGGCCTTTCCACATTCCTCGTATGATGGTCAAGTCCTTCGAACTTTGCAATGAAATTCTTCATTCAAAGATTTAATTCTTACAGTCTTACAGTATTACAGTTAGAATCTGCATAGAGTGAAGTGGTGCGATTGTGATTATGATAAATAGTATTAATAATTATATGTATATATATTTATAATATATTTCTTTATATTCTTATTTCTCTCTTATCTTGCCACCTCGATAGGGTGCAAATTATAACTGTAATACTGTAAGACTGTAAGATTGTAACTCCTGTAGCACATACACTGTGCACCCATAGCATGCAGACCATGCTTCTGTAGCATGCAGATTATTCTCTTTGGTATGCAATAGGCACTCTTATTGCTCATATACTCTGTTTCAATAGTGTAGGAACACACAGTTTTATGTTATTATTTATCATAATGCCCGTTATATAAATTGTCAGTTACTATATTTAATATATAGAGGAAAATTGCAATAAATACGTCGGATAATCGAAAAGAATGAAAAAGAAGCGAGCTTTGCCAAAGGATTTCTCCAAAAAATGACCTTGCAACAAAAAAAGTGTTAATTTGTTTGTGGTAACTAAAATAATGAGTACCTTTGCACACATGAAACACATACTGCTTATATTTCTTCTGATGATAGGTCTGCCAGTGATGGCAGCAGAGAAAGTTGTGTGGGTGGCTGCGGGCGACCTGCAGGATTTGTTCGACGAGTACGAACTGCAATACGTGAATGAGCTTACCCTGAAAGGCACTATTAACGGCAGCGACATCAAAGTGCTGCAGAACTGGGCATCTGAGTATAGGTCGCTGAACCTGGCGGACTGCCGCATCGTGGCCGGTGGCGAACCTTATTATGATAAATACACTACAGAGAACGATGTCATCGGTTCCTATATGTTTGCCAACACGGAGTTCAAGAAACTCGTCCTGCCGAAGACGCTCAAGAAGATAGGCGACTATGCCTTGTCGTTCTGCGGCGAGAGCATCGATTTTCCTGCTACGCTCACCTGGCTGGGCGACCACGCCTTCACCCACAACCTCTTTTCCTCCCTCCACATTCCTGCTACGCTGGAGCATATCGGCAACGGCGCCCTGAACGGCAACATCTCGCTGTGCGACGTGACTATCGATGAGGACCATCCTAACTACGTGCTGGAGGACGGATACCTCTACACGCGCGACCACTGCCGGCTGCTGGCCTATTTCGCACCCATCAGTTCGCGGGCCGAGACCTTCACCATCTCACCCGAAACGAAGATCATCGACGACAAGGCTTTCAACTTTCACCGCACTTACAACATCACGCTCAACGACAACCTGGAGCGCATCGGTGACGAGGCTTTCTGCTATGCGCTCAACAACATTGCACCGCACCAGAAGAAGCTCGTCATTCCAAATTCCGTCACTTTTATCGGCGAAAGTGCCTTCGCATATTGCTACATAGACCAGGTCATCATCTCCGACAATGTGGAACACCTCAGCAACTACTGCTTCTCCGAATGTTTCATTGATGACATCCACCTGCCGGCACGGCTGAAGCACATCGGATATGCGGCGCTGAACAACAACACGCTGAGAAATCTTGAACTGCCTGACTCTCTGGAAACCATCGAAGGCAGGGCTTTCCACGGACTGACGAAGAAACGCCTGAAGATTCCCGAGAGCGTGCGCCGCATCGACCCAGAGGCTTTCTACTACATCTATGTTGACACGCTCGACATCAGGCCCCTACTCGACAGCATTCCTCGTGCCGCTTTCTACAGCAGTCAGAGCCTCGTGAAACTCATCCTGCCACCAACCATCAAGCGCATCGGGCGATCGGCTTTCTACGAGTGCTACCGACTGAAGGACTGCCTGTTGCCCGAGGGGCTGGAGGAAATAGAAGCCTGGGCCCTGGCTGGTGCCGACAATATGAAGGAATGGCACATTCCCGCATCGGTACGGAAGATAGACTGGGCTGCCTTCTCCGTTCCAAACTTCTCTTCCCACACCGTCTACATGTATTCCGCCGAGCCTCCCGCCGAGACCCATCTGGAAGCCTTCGCCGACTGGACGATGGAGAAGTCGGTGCTCTACGTGCCTGAGGGCAGCCTCGATGCCTATCAGATGACGGCCCCTTGGAGCTATTTCGGAACAATCAAGGAATTTGATCCAACAAACATTAAAACCCTCAGAGATCTTAACGAAAGCGATTCTGCTCGCTGTTACGACCTCCAAGGGCGAATTGTTTCTCCTGAGTCGCATGGCGTTCGCATTATGCTGACTCGTAATGGAGTACAAAAAGTTGTCAAATAAGTTTCTTAGGCCTTGAAACCCTTCGTGCTGATAGTGGCGATGACGTCCTTGATGTTCAGCTCGTGGAAGCCGTTTTTCTTGATGGCGTCAGCGGCTTTTGCTTCAGTGGCACACTCTTCTTCATTGCGCTCATAGACGCAGTGATCTGACTTGAACTCGGCAATGGCCCAGCCAAAAAGAGCAAGGCAGAACAATAATACAATTGAAATGATTGTTGTCATAATTATCTGATCGTTTATAAATTGGTTGTTAAAAGTTTATTCACGAAGCATTTGTTCCATATTTAAAGGAAATGGCGGGTCAGTTCGCTGTATATGCGCTGAACAGGCAGGCCCATCACGTTGTAGTAACTACCGCTGAGGCGTGTGACACCGATATAGCCAATCCATTCCTGAATACCATAGGCACCGGCTTTGTCGAAAGGCTTGTAGTGGCTCACGTAGTAGTCAATCTCTGATTCCTGCAACTCTCTGAACGTCACTTCGGAAACTACAGAGAAGGAATGTTGCAAATCAGAACTCTTAAGACACACACCAGTGATGACGTGATGGGTGTGGCCACTCAAGGCCCCGAGCATGGCTTTTGCCTCTTGAGCATCAGCGGGCTTTCCCAATATATTATCGCCCAAGACAACGATGGTGTCGGCCGTCACTAAAACCTCATCACCACTTACCTGATAGGCTGCAGCCTTTTTCCTGGCAATATACTCCGCAATTTCGTTGGTCGGTAGAGATGTTGGATAGCTCTCATCAATGCCATCCTTCACTCGTACTTCAAAGGGGATGTCGAGTCCGGCCAAGAGTTCTTTGCGACGGGGCGAATTGCTTGATAGAATTAGTTTCATTTGGGAATGGTCTTAAAAGGATTAAGAGTGAATGAAAGATTTTTACCACGTTACCAGCCAAAGGCTTTAGCATTTGCCATCCATTTGCCTTGCGCTTTCAACACCTGTTCGATGATATCGCGACCGCATCCGTGCCCCCCTACCCTATGGCTGACGTAGAGGCAGGCCTTTTTCACTTCCGGACAGGCATCGGCAGGGCAACATGGGCACCCTACTCTATTGAGAACCTCCAGATCGGGAATATCGTCGCCCACAAATATGATTTCCTCGTCTTGCAAGCCATACTTTGCCTTAAAGCTGTCATACGTAGTTACTTTCACTGAACAGCTGAGATAGATATCCTCAACGCCCAGATACTGGTAGCGCAGACGAATAGATTCTGTACGTGCACCGGAGAGGATGGCTATTCTCAACCCCATTTTCATTGCCAACTGAATGGCGTAACCGTCTTGGATGTTGACGGTTCGCAAGGGATCGCCATTCTGGTCCATCAAAACAGTCTGAGCCGAGAGCACCCCGTCTATGTCGAAGACAACGGCTTTTATGCGACTAAGGTCATAATCAATCATAAGTTCTCTATTTTTTTGCAAAAGTACAAAAAAACTCTCACACTTGAAATAATATTGTAGAGAAATGATAAAAAAAGATGCAGCACTGCGATGAGTGCTACATCTATTTTTAGGTTGAGTATACTCTACAAGCGAGTGCGACTAATTGTTCACACTACCGCCTACGATGTCAAGCAGTTCGCTGGTGATTGCCTGCTGACGGCTCTTGTTGTACTGAAGGTTCAGTTCACGTAGCAATTCGTCGGCATTGTCCGTGGCTGTCTGCATGGCAACCATTCGGGCAGCATGTTCTGACGCATTGCTATCAAGAAGAGCAGTATAAAGCATCAGATGAAGCAACTTGGGGATAAGCTTTGAGAGGACAGCATCCATGTTGGGCTCAACAATGAAGTTATCATGGAGGGGTTTGACACTCTGCTTTTCCTCGCGGCTTACAGTCCTTTGTCCTCGCTTCTTCAGGTACTCCTGGCTTTCCTTCGTGGCAATGATAGAGGTGAGATCGCGTTCATGATCGCGCTGCAGTTCTTCTTCCAGGTCGATGGGGAGGAACGTTTCGCGCGTCAGAACTTGCGAACCAGCTGACTTGAAGTGATGATAGATAAGCTCTACGCGGTCGATTTCGCCCTGGGCATATCTTTCCCCCAGTTGCTTGGCAATCTCGATACACTCATTGACGTTTGGCTTATCTGCCAAATCAGCATAATCACCCATCACACGATAGCCCAGCTTGGCAGCTTTCTCTGCAACTTTCCGCCCAATGGGATAGATGTCAATGTTGCCGAGTCCAAGTTCACCATACTCAGCAACTACTTTCTGCATGAGCTTGATGATGTTGGCGTTGAAACCACCACACAATGAGGAATTGCTGGAATAGATGACAAGTGCCACTCTTTTGACGGGCCGCTCCTGATCGTAGATGGTCTGGGCTTCCGCTTCTGCTGCCAGGAATGACTTCAAGATGTGTTCGAGCATTGTTTCATAAGGCAGCATGTTTTGGATGGCTACCTGTGCATGATGCAATTTCGAACTTGCCACCATTTTCATGGCAGAAGTAATCTTCCTGGTGCTTCTGACTGAGGCTATACGGCCTTTGATTTCTTTGAGACTTGGCATAGTGTTGCTTTAGAGTTTACTTATAGGTGTCGGCAATATCGGCCATCACTGCCTCAATCTTAGCCGTCGTGTCATCGTCAATCTTGCCAGCGGCAAGGGTGCTGATGACTTCGGGAGCCGTCGAGCGAAGCTTGTCAAGGAACTGAGTCTGACACTCACGTACCTTATCAATGGGCACGTCGCGCATCAGACCATGAACACCGCAGTAAAGGATGGCCACCTGTTCGCCTACGGGCATGGGGCTGTACTGGGGCTGAATGAGCAACTGGTTGTTCTTACGTCCACGGTCGAGCGTCATTGCCGTCACGGCATCCATATCACTCGAGAACTTCGAGAAGGATTCCAACTCACGATACTGAGCCTGGTCAATCTTCAGCGTACCAGCCACTTTCTTCATTGACTTGATCTGTGCCGAACCACCCACACGCGATACTGAGATACCAACGTTGATGGCTGGACGGAAGCCTTGGTTGAAGAGGTCACTCTCAAGGAAGATCTGACCATCAGTGATTGAGATGACGTTTGTGGGGATGTATGCCGAAACGTCGCCTGCCTGCGTCTCGATGATAGGCAGGGCTGTCAGCGAACCGCCACCCTTCACATGTCCTTTCATGCACTCGGGCAGATCATTCATTTGTTCAGCCACTTCCTGCTGCTCGTTCATCTTGGCTGCACGCTCCAACAAACGGGAGTGCAGATAGAACACATCGCCAGGATAAGCCTCACGTCCAGAAGGACGACGCAGAATCAGCGATACCTCACGATAGGCAACAGCCTGCTTCGACAGGTCGTCGTAGACCACCAGTGCGGGCAGACCACGGTCGCGGAAGTATTCACCAATGGCAGCACCGGCAAAGGGAGCGTAGTACTGCATGGCAGCGGGATCGGCAGCCGTAGCAGCCACGACGATGGTATATGGCATGGCGCCATGTTCCTGAAGCGTCGAGACAAGCGTGGCAACGGTAGAAGCCTTCTGTCCGATGGCTACATAGATACAATAGACAGGTTTGCCTGCCTCATAGAAACTCTTTTGATTGATAATAGTGTCGACAGCAATGGCAGTCTTACCAGTTTGGCGGTCGCCGATGATGAGCTCGCGCTGGCCACGGCCGATAGGAATCATCGAGTCGATGGCTTTCAGGCCCGTCTGCAGCGGCTCTTTCACTGGCTGGCGGTAGATAACGCCAGGAGCCTTGCGGTCAAGAGGCATTTCGAAGGCACCGGTGAGGTCAATGTCGCCCTTGCCATCGATGGCTTGTCCCAGAGGATTGATGACACGACCGAGCATGTTGTCGTTGACGCGAATCGACGAGATACGATGAGTGCGCTTGACAACCATGCCTTCCTTAATGCCAGCCGTTGAACCCAGAAGCACGCAACCGACGTTGTCTTCCTCAAGGTTCATCACGATAGCCATAGTGCCATTCTCGAACTCCAGAAGTTCGTTGGCTTCGGCATTGCGCAAGCCATAGATGCGAGCTACGCCGTCGCTCACCGTGAGCACGGTGCCCACTTCGTCGAATTTCTCCTGATTGGAAATGCCGTTAAGCTGGTCGAGCAACACCTGACTGACTTCGCTTGGTTTAATTTTATCTGACATTGTACTTTACTTTTTAAGTGTATTAAGAATAGTATTGAGTTTAGCCTTCACGCTGGCATCCATTCGGTAGGTATCATATTCCAAAATGAAGCCGCCGATGATGTCAGGATCTATTTCAGTCTGAAACTCAACAGTTCCGTTAGTCTTGCTCTCCACCATCTGCCGCATCTTCTGTTCCGTAGAGGGCGAAACGGCTGTGGCGGTGATGAGTCTACCGCTGATGATGTTCTTCTGCTGACGGTACAGGGTGACATACGAATTGGCAATGAATTGCATCACCTGTTCACGGTCTTCTTTCAGCACAAGCTGAATGAATGCCGTCGTCAGGTCGGAAGGTTTCCCGCCAGCTGCAGCAAGCAGCAGCGAGACCTTCTTCTCCTTAGGAATCATCGGGTTATCGATGGTCTGCCTGAGCTGCGGAACCTCCAAGTAGCTCTGGGCCATCGTCTGCATTTCTTCGTAGACTTTGGTCTCTTGGCTGCTGGCTGTAGCGCTTTTCAGAAGCGCCCTGGCATAACGAACCGAAATTACTCCTATATCCATAGTACCTTATTTGTTAGCAGAAACTTCATCCAGCATACGGTCAATCAAATCCATCTGAGCCTGGTCGGAAGAAAGATTCTTGCGCAGAACCTTCTCAGCCACTTCAACGCTCAACTCTGCCACCTGCTTGCGTATGTCGGCAATGGCAGCCTGACGCTCCTGATTGATGGCCAGGCGGGCGTCGTCGAGCAGCCGGGCACCTTCCTCACGGGCTTTTTCGCGAGCTTGCTCCACAATGGCATCGCGTGTCTCGGCAGCTTCTTTCAAAATCTGTGCCTGACGGTCGCGTGCTTCCTGCAGAATGCTCTCGCCTTCCTGACGGATGTTCTCCAGGCGCTCAGAGGCTTCGTGGGCTTTTTGCAGACTTTCGTCGATGTACTTCTTCCGCTCGTCCACCATATTGATGATGGCAGGGAATCCGTACTTTGCAAGCACGAAGAAGACCACTCCAAACGCCAGAAGCATCCAGAACAGGAGTCCCAGATCGGGGGTAAGGATTGCTGGCAGTTTACTGAAATCCATAAATACTTGTTTTCGCTAAGACTTTCTTCACTTACTTAATAAGGAATGCACAAGCTGCAATGGCGAAGAGGGCGCAACCCTCAACGAATGCAGAGGTCAGAATCATGTTAGTCTGGATCTTACCAGTAGCTTCCGGCTGGCGGGCAATAGCGTCCATTGCGCTGCCACCGATCTTACCGATACCCAAACCTGCACCAATTGTTGCAATACCTGCACCAATACCGCAACCCAGCTGAGCCAGGCCTTCTGCGGCCATTAACATTGAAATCATCATAGTTTTAAAAATGTTTTAAATTATTAATTAATGAATTTGTTTCTTTTGTTGAATTATTGTTTATAACTCTTTCTTTTTCAGTTGCTTACTCTGCACCATGTTCCTTGTGGGCCAAACCGATGAAGACGGCGCTGAGCATCGTGAATACGTAAGCCTGAACAAATGCCACCAGCACTTCAAGCAGGTTCATGAAGAGCAGCATGATGATGCTGAAAGCATTCAAACCCAAACCGAATCCTACACCCATCGACCAACCCAGGAAGATCACGCAGGTGAAACTCAGTATCACGGCGTGACCAGCCATCATGTTAGCAAAGAGACGGATCATCAGGGCGAAAGGCTTTGTGAAGACTCCAAAGAGTTCAATGACAGGCATCACGGGAGCCGGATAGGCCTTAAGGAACAAAGGCACGTCGGGCCAGAAGATTTCCTTCCAGTACTCTTTGTTGGCAAAGATGTTGATGGCCAGCATCGTGCAGAGTGCCAGGAAGAATGTGATGTTGATATTGCCCGTCACATTGGCTCCACCTGGGAACAAGGGGAATAGTCCCACCAGATTACACGTCAGGATGAAGAAGAACACTGTCAGCAAATAGGGAGCGTACTTTTTATAGTGCTTCTCCCCTATCGATGACTTGATGAGATCGTCGTTGATAGTCATGACAATCATTTCCATCATGCCTACAAAGCCTTTCGGCGCCTCACTCGTGGCATCGCGCTTCTTGTACCAGCGGGCGCACGACAGGAAGACGGCGATAAGAATTGCCACGACAATCCATATCTGCATCACCGACTTCGTGATGCTCAGGTCTATCGGGCGTACCTCACTGCCGTCAGCCAGGCGCTCATATATCTTGCCGTGATGCTCTTCGCTGAAGAAGAAGCCTTCGGGCAGGCTATGAGCCGTACAGAAGTGCCACTTGCCTGTGTTCTCACTTCTTATGATGATGGGAAGCGGTATGCTGAGGTGCTTGCCCTTGTAGGAGGCAATGTGCCACTCGTAGGCATCGGCAAGGTGTTCCAGCACAATCTCGGGAATATCGAGTTCTTCGCCTTCCGCACCTGCCTCCTCCGCATAGAGTTGCACGGGGAGCAACGCTACCATCACCAGGAGTAATATCGACTTTAACTTTTTCATTATCATAAAGAATGTATATACAACACGTTAGCGTTCTTGCTATGAGCGGTTAGACACTCGCGCAAAGAAGATGGAATGATGAGCCAACGAAGCGATGTAGAAAGCCATGAACACAAGGAAAAACACCAGCATGGCATCTCGCCCGCATACCAGATAGTAGACAAACATTGTGGCCAGTGCCAGCAGCATGCGGAAGCCCGATACTGCCGTGAAAAATGTGGGCAGTTGCTGGGGCGAGCGCGTGGCTACACGACACCAGATGGCAGCAAGAGCCGTACTCACCACCAACGTGAAAGCGGCGCTGACGATGGCAGGAACGAGCAATTCGTTCAGATACCAAACGCGCATCACCAGCAGCGTGATGAGAAACAGGAAAGCCGTCAACAGCAGTTCCTGTCTGGCATATTGCTTACTTAACTTCTTAATGTCCATCTTTATCAGAATGTTCTTTCCCGTTTGTCAAGCTTACTTAATCTCAACGCACAGGCTAATCACGTCTTTTTGCACTTCAACAAATCCGCCAAGGATGTCGAACTGAGTCTTTTCGCCGTCGGTAGTGGTGTACTCTACGCTGCCTTTCTCAAGCGAGGAGATGATGGGGGCATGGCCCACGAGCACCTCGAAGCGTCCCAGCGTGCCAGGCACCACGATGCTCTCTATCTCTCCTTCGTAAAACACCTTTTCGGGCGAAACAATCTTTAGCTTCAGCATAAATGTAATTTAAGTATTGGAATTTATAGTTTTCTAATCCTTAATCGTCCAATTACAGTTTATGCCTTGGCAGCTTCCATCAGGCGCTGAGCCTTGGCCTTGGCATCGTCAATCGTACCGACATTGAGGAATGCCTGCTCTGGCAGGTCGTCCACTTCGCCGTCGAGGATGGCGTTGAAGCCCTTGATGGTGTCTTCGATGGGAACCATCACGCCTGGCAGACCCGTGAACTGCTCGGCCACGGAGAACGGCTGCGACAGGAAGCGCTGCACACGACGTGCGCGGTTCACCGTCAGTTTGTCCTCATCCGAGAGCTCGTCCATACCCAGAATGGCAATGATATCCTGCAACTCCTTGTAGCGCTGGAGGATTTCCTTCACGCGCTGGGCGCAGTCGTAGTGAGCCTTGCCCACGATAAGCGGGTCGAGAATACGTGATGTGGAGCCCAGCGGGTCGACGGCCGGATAGATACCCAGCTCTGCAATCTTACGGTCGAGCACCGTCGTGGCATCAAGGTGAGTAAACGTTGTAGCAGGTGCAGGGTCGGTCAAGTCGTCGGCAGGCACATAAACAGCTTGCACAGAGGTGATTGAACCAGTCTTGGTAGAGGTAATTCTCTCCTGCATGCTACCCATTTCAGAAGCCAGTGTCGGCTGATAGCCCACGGCCGAAGGCATACGTCCCAGAAGTGCTGACACCTCTGAACCAGCCTGCGTGAAACGGAAGATGTTGTCGATGAAGAACAAGATATCGGCAGCGCCGCCGTCCTTGCTGCCACCATCGCGGAAGCCTTCAGCAACCGTCAGACCCGAGAGGGCAACAGAGGCACG
>OCVV012888584.1_pt1 | contig 22795 bp, 18 predicted proteins | sample 1539721 | NCBI WGS metagenome assembly OCVV01 (sample SAMN02144230, study PRJEB22623) | gut metagenome | biome: sheep rumen | host: Ovis aries | place: New Zealand
GGTCAGCTCTCGCTGGCGATCGGCAACAAGGGTCAGAACGTCAGACTGGCGGCCAAGCTGACCAATTACAAGATCGATATTCGTCCCGAGTCCGGTTTCTGGGGCGAGGATACAGAAGAAAAAGAAGACGACAAGGAAACCGAGTAAATACTGATCGATACTTTCGAAACTGACTTCCGGAAATGTCATTCAGCAAGAGGAGAATCTTTATGGCTGAGCGAAAAATACCGCTTAGAAAATGTATCGGCTGCGGAGAGATGAAGGATAAGCGCACGCTGGTTCGCATCGTCCGTAACAAGGAAGGCGAGATCTCCGTGGACTTCACGGGCAAGAAACCCGGCCGCGGCGCGTATATATGTAAAAACGTGGAATGCCTGAACAAGGCGGAGAAGGCAAAGCGCCTCGAACGCGCCTTTTCGACCAAGATCGAGCCTGAGATCTACGATACCATGAGGAGAGAAATCGGTGAATAACGACAGATTACTGAATTTTCTCGGTATATGCAAGCGGGCGGGCATGCTGCTCTCCGGCGCTGAGACCGTCACCAAGGCGGTCAATGAGGGGAAGGCACAGCTCGTGCTTTATGCGGCGGATGTATCCGAAAACAGCTTGAAGGGCGTTTTGAAAGCGGCTGACGCGAATCATGTCACCGCTAAGAGGATCACGCACAGCAAGGAAGAGCTGAGCTTTGCGCTCGGCAAGCACTGCGGTATTGTCTGTACGACGGATCCCGGCTTTGCCAAAAAGATGATCGAACTCACGAACTAAGGAGGAATTACCATGGCTATTATGATTAAATATAAAGTCAAAGAGGTGGCCACTGACCTTGACGTCACGACCAAAGAGGTTGTATCCGTGCTCAAAGAAAAGCTCGGCGTTGATAAAAAGGCAATGACGACCCTCAACGAAGAGGAGCTCAACTTCATCTTCGATTACTTTACACAGAAGAACGCGGTCAGCGATCTTACTCCGTATTTTGCGGTACGCGATCAGGCGATCAAGCAGAAGGAGGAAGAGGCTGCCAAGCGCAAGGCTGAGGAGAAGAAGCGCCGTGAAGAGGCGAAGGATCAACTGCGCCCCGACTCCGCGAAGAAGAGCACAAAGGCGCAGAATATCCCCGCTCAGCCCAAGAAGGAAAAGGTCGACAGAACCGCGGATATCGATCTGAAATCCGAGATCAAGTCTAAGCGCGGCACCGGCCGTATCGTCGATACCGGCGCTGCCGAGGTCAATGTTGACCGCTATAACCAGAAATATGATGATCTCGCTCTCGACAAGGTCAAGAACGAGAACAATATGTCATCCAAGAAGCAGAAGATCAACCAGCGCTCCAAGCAGCGCAACCGCCGTTCCGCAAAGCGTGAGACCGAGCGCGAGCGTATGGCGCGTATCGAGAAGGAGCGTAAGGCAAAGAAGATGACCGTCCTGATCCCCGACGAGATCTCTGTCGGCGATCTGGCGCTGCGCCTCAAGGCGACGGTCGCCGAGGTCGTCAAAAAAGCCTTCCTCATGGGTACGATGGTCACCGCGAACGACGTCGTTGACTTTGACACCGCGTCCCTGATCGCGATGGAGTTCCACGCCAGAGTTGAGAAGGAAGTCGTCGTCACCATCGAAGAGCGCATCATCGACGACAGCGAGGATACCGACGATAACCTGGTCGACCGCGCTCCGGTCGTCGTCGTCATGGGTCACGTCGACCACGGAAAGACCTCTCTGCTCGACTACATCCGCAACGCGCATGTCACCGACACCGAGGCGGGCGGTATCACCCAGCACATCGGCGCGTATCGCGTCAACATCAACGACCGCGACATCACCTTCCTCGATACCCCGGGTCATGAGGCGTTCACCACCATGCGCGCACGCGGCGCGCAGGTCACCGATATCGCCATCCTCGTCGTAGCGGCTGACGACGGTATCATGCCGCAGACGGTAGAAGCGATCAATCACGCGAAGGCGGCGGGCGTTTCCGTCATCGTCGCGATCAATAAAATGGATAAGCCGGGTGCAAATCCCGAGCAGGTCAAGCAGCAGCTCACCGAGTATGAGCTGATCCCCGAGGAGTGGGGCGGCGACACGCCCTGCGTGCCCGTATCCGCCAAGACCGGTATGGGCATCGACGATCTGCTCGAGATGGTACTGCTGGTAGCCGATATGAAGGAGCTCAAAGCTAACCCCGATCGTGCCGCGAAGGGTACTGTCATTGAGGCGCGTCTGGATAAGGGCAGAGGCCCCGTGGCGTCCATCCTCGTACAGAACGGTACGCTCCGCACCGGCGACATCGTCGTAGCCGGCATGGCGGTCGGCCATGTGCGCGCGATGACCGACGATAAGGGCAGACGCGTCAAGGAAGCCGGCCCCTCGATCCCGGTCGAGATCACGGGTCTGGACGACGTCCCCACCGGCGGCGATACCTTCAACGCCGTCACCGACGAGCGTCTGGCGCGCGAGCTGGTCGAGCAGCGTAAGCATGAGAAGAAGGAGGCCGAGTTCAACGCCCGCACCAAGGTCACGCTCGACAACCTCTTCGATCAGATGAAGCTCGGCGAGGTCAAGGAGCTCAAGATCATCGTCAAGGCTGACGTACAGGGCTCCGTTGAGGCGGTACGCCAGAGCCTTGAAAAGCTTTCCAACGAGGAAGTCCGCGTCAACATCATCCACGGCGCTGTCGGCGCTATCAATGAAAGCGACGTCATGCTCGCAAACGCCTCCAACGCTATCATCGTCGGCTTCAATGTACGTCCCGACGCGACCGCGCAGGCGAACGCCGAGCGCGACGGCGTAGATATGCGTATGTACCGCGTCATCTACGACTGCATCGAGGAGATCGAGAGCGCGATGAAGGGTATGCTCGCTCCCAAGACCAGAGAGGTCATCCTCGGTACTGCCGAGGTGCGCAACGTCATCCGCATCAAGTCGATCGGCAACATCGGCGGCTGTTATGTTAAGAGCGGTAAGATCCAGCGCGGCGCAGGCGTCCGCGTTGTCCGCGACGGCATCATCATTGCCGATGATACCATCGGTTCTCTCCAGCGCTTCAAGGACAGCGTCAAGGAAGTCGCAGAGGGCTATGAGTGCGGTATCGGTCTGGAGAAGTACAACGATATCAAGGAAGGCGATATCTTCGAGGTGTTCACCATCGAAGAATATCGTGAGGACTGAGTCCTCAGTGATGTTTTGCTGCGCAAAGTGAAGGTGCTTCGCAGTGAAGCTCACCGCGTTCGCGGTGAGTGATGTTTGCCTTTGGCAAGTTATGGGCGGGCGCTGCCCGCACCCATTGAAACAGAGGAATTATTATTATGGCTAATCATAGAATAGACAGGATTACCGAGGATGTGAAGCGTGAGCTGACGGCGATTTTTCGCGAGCTCAAGGATCCGAGGGTGAATTCATGCTTTCTGTCCATCGTGCGCGTCGAGGTGACCAACGACCTCTCCTACTGCACGGTGTACGTCAGCGCTTTGGAGGGGCTCGACCGTGCGAAGGCGGCTGTCAAGGGGCTCAAAAGCGCCGCGGGATATATCCGCAGAGAGCTGGGGCACCGCCTCCGCCTCCGCCATGTGCCCGAGCTGATTTTCACCCCCACCGATTCCATCGAATACAGCGCCGAGATCTCGCGGATCCTGAACAGTCTGGATATTCCGAAGGATGAGGAGGAACCTGATGAAACAGATAACGCTCAGTGAGGTCGCCTCTCTTCTTTCGGAGCATGACGATTTTAAAATTTTGACCCACAGCTATCCCGACGGCGATTGCCTCGGCTGCGGCTATGCACTGGCGTTCGCGCTGCGCAAGCTCGGAAAGCGTGCCAACGTCGCCGTGGACGGCAACCTGCCCTCCAAGTTCACCTATCTGGTGAAGCATTACGAGGAGCAGGATTTCACCCCCAAGTACATTGTCAGCGTGGACGTTGCCGCGCCCGCGCTGCTCGGCAAGAGCGTGATGGAGGGTGTGGATCACATCGATCTTTGTATCGATCACCACGGCACCAACACTCTGGACGCCGAGTATAAATATGTAGACGACACCGCCGCGGCTGCTGCCGAGATCATCCGGGAGCTGCTCGAATTGCTCCATGTCGAGATCGACGAGGATATCGCGGCGGGCATCTACACCGGCGTGTCCACCGACACCGGCTGCTTTGTCTACACCAATACCACCCCGCGTACCCACAGGATCGCGGCCGAGATGATGCCCTACTGCAACTGGCAGGAGATCAACAGCATCAATTTTGTGATCAAGACCCGCGCCAAGCTCAGGATGGAGCGTCTGGTCTACAAGACCATGGAGTTCCATGCCTCAGGCAAGTGCGCGATCATCTACACCACCCTCGCAATGTGCGAGGCGCTCGGCTCGGGCGATGATGAGATGGAGGGTCTGGCAAATATCCCGCGCCGTATCGAGGGCGTGAAGATCGGCATCACCATGCGCGAGAAGGCAGGCGGCGTGTTCAAGATCTCCGTGCGCACCAACGACGGTATCAACGCGGCTGAGTTCTGTAAGCAATTCGGCGGCGGCGGTCATCCCGCGGCGTCGGGATGCTCGATCGAGGGCGATCTCAACACCGTCAAGCAAACGCTGATCGATGCGGCAGAGGCATTCCTGCAATGAACGGCGTCATCCTGATACATAAGGAGAAGGCTTTCACCTCCTTTGACGTCGTCGCCGTGGTACGCAGGCTGACAGGGCAGAAGAAGGTCGGTCACACCGGCACGCTCGATCCGAACGCGACCGGCGTTTTGCCCGTCCTGCTCGGCACGGCGACCAAGGCGCAGGATATCATCCCCTGTCACGATAAAAAATACCGCGCGGATTTCCGCTTCGGCGTCGCGACCGATACCTTGGATATCTGGGGCGAGGTCATAGAGCAAAAACCATCTAACGTAACAGCGGATGAAATAGAAAAAGCACTGCGGTGCTTTAGGGGGGAGATCGAACAGCTCCCGCCCATGTATTCCGCCGTCAGCGTCGGCGGTAAGCGGCTCTATCAGTATGCCCGCGAGGGCAGGGAGGTCGAGCGCCGTCCTCGGACAGTGACGGTCTATGAGCTGGAGCTTTTGTCCTTTGACGAGAGCACACAAAGCGGCACGCTCGATATCTACTGCTCCAACGGCACCTATATCCGCACGATCATCGACGATCTGGCGCGCTCACTCGGCACAGTCGGCGTGATGACGGATCTGGTGCGGTATGAGGCGTGCGGTTATCCGCTCGAGGCTTGCATGACGCTCGATGAACTCCGCCAAAGGATCGACAGCGGCGACAGCTCCTTTTTGCACAGCGTCGAAAGCATTTTTATGACCTATGACGAGGTGGTGGTCAGCGATAAGCAGGCGCACCGTTTTGTCAACGGCAATCCGCTGGACGTCGTCCGCACCCCGCTGCGCGACCGCGCCGAGGACAAAAAAATATTCCGCGTGAAGGATCGGCAGGGCGCCTTCCTCTCACTCGGAATCATCGACGGCGAAGTATTGAAGCTCTATAAGCATTTTTAAAAAGCTCCCATGAGGGCAGTGTCATTCAATTAAGAAGGCTCCTTTTGGTAAAAGGAGCTGTCGCCCGTTGGCGACTGAGGAATTGCATCAAACGACCGAGCGTCAGCGAGATACCTTTTTTAACTTAATGATGTTACCTGTCAGGGAGCTTCTTTTGGTGGGGAGGGCTGCGCCCTCCCCCTTTTTATTACTTCAAATTTTCATCCACGGGATAGGACGTCAGAAAGCGCACCGAGCGCTCGATGGCGTCCTTGCTGTTTTTGTAGTCGCCGCCCTGATTGCGGTAGTCGAACATGCTCGCAAAGTGGGTCACGTCGTCATACAGCGTGTCCATATAGCCCTTCGAGAGCTTGTTGGTCGTCTCGCAAAAGTCCTTGAACGTGCCTTTGTCCATCGCCTTTTTATTGGCGTTGCCCATCAAAAGGGCATAGTGATCCAGACAGATGAATTCCTGCTCCTGATATTGTTTGCGGAATGCGGGATCGGAGCCGTACTGGACATAGACGGTCGCGAGCAGATGCAGGATATCGTGCTCGATGCGGTCGCACACATAGCAGGTGCGGTCGTTCTCGCGGATCGCGGCGAGCATCTTTTTGTCGGGAGTATCCGTGTTTTTCTTCGGGAACACCTTTTTTCGCAGCTCGTCAATGTGCGTCTGGAGCAACAAGGCGTTCGACAGGCGCGGACCGTTGTTGACCATCATTGAGAAATGACGGTGACAAAAGCCCACCTGATTGGTTTTGACGCGCACATCGGGCGCCATCATCGCGGCTCCCGTGATGTACTCGACATACTGCTCCTCGAGCATGCGGTGCATGCGGCAGATGGGACAGCCGTCTGTCTGAGTGAACAGTTCGGTGATCGGGATCGTAGTGATATTCGGCTTCATGGGAACCTCCGTTCATTGCGGCGCACAAGGATGTGCCGCGGTTTTTCAATATTATCATAAAATTATTATAGCATATTGTTTTAGAATATGGTATACTTGATTTGGATTATTTTATGATCGATTTCCAAAGACGAATCACTATGCTTTGATTTCATTTGATATAGGAGGACAACATGAAGATTCTTTTTATCCTCGCGCTGATCGCGCTCATGGTATTCGCCGTGTCGAGCATCATCAAAGAGCGCAGGTATACCAAGATCATTCGTCTGGCATCCTGCTCCTTGGCGGTGGCGCTCTCGCTGATTGCCGCGATCGCCGTGCCGTATCTGCGCTCGCTCGGGATCGGCGTAGCCGTGCTGACGGCGGTGAGCTTCGGGCTGACGATCTTTGCCCGACAGTTCAAGAACGACGGCGTCAGAGCCTTTGTGAGATACACCGCGAACGCGATCCTGGTGATCCTGCTGCTCGAGGCGGTCTGCTTCAACTTCAACAGCTATCACCTGTGGAAGGGCGGCTATGATGAAACGCCCCTCGATATGAGCGCGGCTACGCTCACCAACGTTACGCAAAACGGCAATACCCTTGTGACGAACGGCGAGAAAGCGACGATCGAATTCCCGACCCTCGATCAGAAGATCGGCACCATCCGGCTCGACCTCAAGGGCACCGCCTACAAGACCGATTATTCCATCGATTTCGCCGACGAGACCAACGCCTCTTATTATCTGCGGACGGGGCTGGTCACGGGCTCGGTGTTCAACGATATCAGGCAGACAAAGACTGTCGTCTGTGATTTTTCGGGCAAGGTCAGCAAGCTCAGGATCAACCTGACTGAGCTAAAAAACAATACCGTGACCATCAGCGGCATCACCCTCAATGCGGATTATCCCTCGCAATTCTCCTATCTGCGATTCGCGCTGATCCTGCTCGGTGTGATGTTCGTGTGGGCGTTCAAGCGCAGCGTCAACTTCCGCAAGCCGCTGGGCGATCATCTCAAAACGACCAAGACCGTTACCGTGATCATCGTGATCGTGATGGTGGCGATCTCACTGATCCTGTCCTCCGTCGGGCTGAATCCTAAGACGGATTTCAACGATACCAATGGCAACCAGATCACCAAGGAGCTGGTTGACGCGTTCGAGTCGGGACAGGTCGAATTAAAGGACAAGCCCGGCTCCGATCTGCTGAGCATGGAGAATCCCTACGACTGGTCGGCACGTGTCGAACAGAACGTCAACCCCAAGTGGGATCATGTTATGTATAACGGCAAGTATTATTCCTACTACGGCGTCGGCCCCGTGATCCTGCTGTATCTGCCGTATCATCTGATCACAGGGCACTATCTGGCGAGCCTGCCGGGCGTGGTACTGTTCAACACATTGGCGTTGATCTTTTTAGGCATGACATTCTATCAGCTGATGAAACGGCTGTTCAAGGATCTTCCGCTGTCGATGTATACGGCGGCGCTCATCATGATCTACGCCTCCTGCGGCGTCTGGTACTGCACGGTGATGGCGAACTTCTATGAGATCGCCCAGTCGTCCGGCTTCTGCTTCACCGTATTGGGTGCGTATTTCCTTGTGACCTCTAACGTGATCGGCAGCGAGAAGGAGCCGATCAAACCGCTCCACGCGGCGTTGTCCTCGCTTTTCCTTGCGATTGCCGTGACCTGTCGTCCCACGACCGCCATCTGGTGTGTGGTTGCGGTGGTGTTCATCGTTGCGGGCGTGATGAAGCTGCGCCGCGGCAAGAGTGAACGCTCCGCCTATGTCAAATACTTGTGCGCGGCGCTGATCCCCTTCGTCGTGATCGGTGGTGCGCAGATGCTCTATAATCACGCGCGCTTCGGCTCGTTCACGGATTTCGGTATCGCGTACTCGCTGACCATCAACGACTTCACCCATACCGAGTTCCACACCCAGCTCTCCGCGATTGGCTTCTTCGATTATCTATTAGCGCCGCCGTCCTTCACGGGCGAGTTCCCCTATGTGCAGTCGACCCTGTCCAAGCTCGGCGTGAACGGCTACTACTTTGAGGCGACCAACAACGGCGCGGGCTTATTCTACCGCGCGCTCCCGATGTTCTTCCTCTTCGGCGCGCCGTTTGCGCTCAGGTATGTCGAGAAAGAAAAGCGCACCCGCACCGCGATCCTGTTCAGCGCAGTGGCGTTCGTCGCACCGTTCATCATCATCGCGTCGATCTGGGAATCCGGCTACGGTACGCGCTACATGATGGACTTCGCGTGGGAGATGCTGACCTGCGCCTTCCTCGTGATGTTCCTCTTCTACCGCCACCTCAAGGGCAAGGACGCCAAGCGCATCTATGAGCACCTGCTCCTGATCGCGATGTTCGCCTGCGTGTTCATCAACATGGGTCTGGTGTTCGCGTACTGGTACCCGGGCAGCTATGTCGGCGGACATGAGGCGATGTTCGAGCGCTTCGGCAGAATGTTCTCGATGTTCAACACTTAATATGACGGTTGATTTCTTCCAACCTTTGTGTTATAGTGGTAATACTATTTTTCAATAATAATCAGACATTCTTATCGGTCTGCTTTCTATTAAAAACTAGTATAAAACAATTTGTGAAGGTGCAGAATGAGTCAGAATCAAAACAACCATCAACCGCAGAAAGCGGCAGATACAAACAAACAGCCTGCACAGCAGACCACCCAAAAGCCCCGCCGCAATAAGGTGAAGGAGTGGCTGATCTCCCTTTTGATCACGCTGGTGGTATTGGGGATCGTGGTCGCTTTGCAGTATTGGTTCGCCAAAACCAGCGGCCTCGGCATGAACTCGACCATCACATGGGTGGGTAACGCCATCGGCGGCGTGATCATGCTCTTCATCGTCCATCACTTTGTCAAAAAGCCCGATGACGACGGCTATCGCCCGTAACAATATCAAAAGAAAGAACGCAGCCGGCATAAAACCGACTGCGTTCTTTCTGTAGCAAAAGCCTTCCTTTGGGAAAGGAAGGTGGGCTCGCATAAAGCGAGCTCGGATGAATTGTATCCATTGATCGACCGAAGGGAGATACATTTATTCTTCATTCTTCAGTTTTCAGTATTCATTTTTCAGTCGGTGACGATGCCCTTGGGCGTATAGCCCGCTTCGGTGATGGCCGCTGCCGCTTTGTCGTAGTCGATCGGCTCGGCGGAAATGATCTCGACCTTTTTCGCTTCATGAGAGGCGGTGACGCTCTCGACATTCAGGTTCTTTTCGATGGCTTCTTTGACGTGCTTTTCGCACATCGGGCACATCATGCCCTCTACATTGATCACGGTTTTCATGGTTTTGGGTTCTCCTTTATCGATTTTATTTTCTGCGACAGGCGGTAGATCGACTGTCGTTTTTTGACTCTTTTTGTGCTTATGCGGATCGAACAGATTCAGCCGCAGTGCGTTGCTGACGACGCAAAAGCTGCTCAGGCTCATTGCCGCCGCGCCGAACATCGGATTCAACGCAATGCCGAAGATCGGGATCCATAATCCCGCTGCCAGCGGGATGCCGATGATGTTGTAGATGAATGCCCAGAACAGGTTCTGATGGATGTTGCGCAGGGTTTGGCGCGACAGCCGGATCGCCGCCGCAAGGTCGCTCAGCCGTGAGCCGACCAGCACTACGTCGGCGGAGTCGATGGCGATATCCGAGCCCGATCCGATGGCGACGCCGGTGTCCGCGGCGGTCAGCGCAGGCGCGTCGTTGATCCCGTCGCCCGCCATCGCGGTCTTGCCGTATTGCTTGAGCTTTGTGATGATATCGCTCTTGCCCGAGGGCAGAACGCTCGCATAGACGCGATCCACACCCACGCTGTTGCCGATCGCCGCGGCGGTTTTCTCGTTGTCGCCGGTGATCATCACAACGCGGATCCCTAATTCGGACAGCTCCCTGACTGCGGTTTTGCTGTCATCCTTGACGGTGTCGGCAGCCGCGATCATACCCAAGAGCCTGCCGTCTTTCGTGAACAGCATCGGTGTTTTGCCGCTGTCGGCAAGCGTATTTGCCAACGCGTTGGCTTTTCTTTTCCTATCCTCATTGACATCGATTTTTGACAGAACGAACCGCAGAGAGCCCGCGTATACCTGCTCGCCGCCGATCGTGCCGCTCAGCCCGTGACCCGACAGGTTGGTAAAGTCGTCACAGGGCAGGGCAGGGGTGTTCTGCTCCTCCGCATATCTCGTGATCGCCTCCGCCAGCGGATGGGCGCTCAGCTTTTCGATGCTGTACGCGATCTGCAACAGCTCGGTTTCGGTCACACCATCGGCGGGGACAAGGTCGGTGACCTCGGGCGTGCCCTTGGTGATGGTGCCGGTTTTGTCGAGCGCAACGATCTGCGTTTTGCCCGCTGTTTCCAGCGCCTCGGCATTCTTGAACAGGATGCCCGCCTTTGCGCCCAAGCCATTTCCAACCATGATCGACACGGGGGTTGCCAGACCTAGGGCGCAGGGGCAGGAGATCACGAGCACCGAGATCCCTCGCTCGAGCGCGTAGGCAAATTCCGCGCCGGTGATCAGCCAAATGAAAAAGGTGATCAGCGCGATCCCGATGACGACGGGCACAAATACGCCGGAAACCTTGTCGGCAATTCGTGCGATCGGCGCTTTGGTGGCGGAGGCTTCATAGACGGTGCGGATGATCTGACTCAGGGTCGTGTCCTCGCCCACGCGGGTCGCGCGGCATTTGAGATAGCCGTTTTGGTTGATGGTCGCGGAGTAGACCTGCGCGTCCACCGCCTTATCGACCGGCAGGCTCTCGCCCGTGAGCATGCTCTCGTCGAGCGTGCTCTCGCCCTCGATGACGATGCCGTCCACCGGTACGCTCATGCCCGGGCGCAGGATGAAGATATCGCCGATATTCACCGCATCGATCGGGACTTCCTTTTCCTCGCCGTTTCTCTCTATAATGGCAGTTTTCGGAGACAAATCCATCAGCGATTGCAGGGCGTCGGTGGTCTTGCCCTTGCTGTGCGCTTCCAGTATCTTGCCCAGTGTGATCAGCACCAATATCATGGCGGCGGATTCAAAGTACAGCCCGTGCAGCAGCTTCATCCGCGCCTCACCCTCGGTGACCGTCATCACAAATAGCTCGTATACGCTCCAGAGGAAGCTCGCCGCCGAGCCGAGGGACACCAGCGTGTCCATGTTCGGCGCACGGTGGATGATGCCCTTAAAGCCGCTGATAAAGAAGCGTTTGTTGATGATCATCACTGCGGAACTGAGGATCATTTGCACCAGAGCGATCGCGATGGGATTGCCGTCGAAGAACGGCGGCAGGGGAAAGCGCCACATCACGTGCCCCATCGAAAAGTACATCAGTACGAGCAGCAGGAGCAGCGAGATCACAAAGCGCTGCAAGAGCGGCTTGACCTCGTTCGGCTTCTCGATTGTGATTTTATTATGTTGTTTTGCTGCGGCGTTCTGCGCCTTGGCGGTATAGCCTGCCTTTTCCACGGCGCCGATGATCTCGTCTGCGCTTGCACTGCCCTCGACGACCATCGAGTTGGTCAGCAGACTGACGGAGCAGGACGTCACGCCGTCCACCTTCCCGACCGCCTTCTCGACCCGCGCGGAGCAAGCCGCACAGCTCATCCCGCCTACATCATAGCGTTCCATACATTACCTCGTTCATTTCATCAGCTTGCCGATGATGTCCATCAGCTCGTCGATATCCGCCTCATCGTTTTTGATATCGCGCACCACACAGCCTTCGATATGGCGGCGCAGCAGCTCGCGGTTAAAGGCGGCAAAGGCGTTCTTCGCCGCGGCGCTCTGGGTGAGGATATCCACGCAGTAGGCGTCATTCTCCACCAGATTGCGGATCCCGCGGATCTGCCCCTCGATGCGCGACAGGCGGTTGATCAGCTTTTTCTTTTCGTTTTCCGACCGCTCGGTTTTTTTCTGTGATAAGCAATGTTCACACGGCATAAAATACCCTCCGTTTTTTCGGTTTATCGAATGGTGTATTCATCAATATAAATTCGGAATCCGCAGGATTCTATAGGGCTCCCTTTGGTAAAGGGAGCTGTCGCCTGACATACGTGTCGGGCGACTGAGGGATTGTACTAATGATCGACCAAAGGGAGAAACAATCATTCTTCATTTTTCAGTCTTCAATCTTCAGTCTTAAGTATCACAACATACCCCCTTGGGGTATCTTTGTGCTCATTATATACCCTATAGGGGTATTTGTCAACCGTTTTATTTTACCTGCCTACTTGACTTTTGCCTTGAAATATAGGATAATTTATCCTGTAATATTATAGTGGGTAATTAGGGCGAGATTGCCACAGCCCCCGACACGCGTGTTCACGCGGACAAGGGCTTCGCAATGACGATCTATATTATCCGCAACAGGAGGTATATTTATGATTGATTTAACCAAATATGGTATCAACAGCGTACAGGAGATCGTTTACAATCCCTCGTACGAACAGCTTTTTAAGGATGAGATGGATCCCGCGCTGACCGGCTTTGATAAGGGTCAGCTCACCGAGCTGGACACCGTCAACGTCATGACCGGTATCTACACCGGCAGATCCCCCAAAGATAAGTTCATCGTGATGGATGACACTTCCAAGGACACCGTTTGGTGGACCACTCCCGAATATCCCAACGATAACCATCCGGCGACCAAAGAGGCATGGGACGAGTGCAAGAAGCTCGCGCTCGAGGAGCTCTCAGGCAAGAAGCTCTACGTCGTAGACTGCTTCTGCGGCGCGAACAAGGACACCCGCATGGCGATTCGCTTCATCATGGAGGTCGCTTGGCAGGCTCACTTTGTCAAGAATATGTTCATCCAGCCCACCGAGGAGGAGCTCAAGAACTTTGAGCCCGATTTCATCAGCTACAACGCGTCCAAGGCAAAGGTCGAGAACTACAAGGAGCTCGGGCTCAACTCCGAGACCGCGGCGATCTTCAACGTTACCTCCCGCGAGCAGGTTATCCTGAACACCTGGTACGGCGGCGAGATGAAGAAGGGTATGTTCTCCATGATGAACTACTACCTGCCCCTGCAGGGCATCGCTTCCATGCACTGCTCCGCTAACACCGATATGGAGGGCAAGAACACCGCCATCTTCTTCGGCCTGTCCGGCACCGGTAAGACCACCCTCTCCACCGACCCCAAGCGTCTGTTGATCGGCGATGACGAGCACGGCTGGGACGACAACGGCGTATTCAACTTTGAGGGCGGCTGCTATGCAAAGGTCATCGGTCTGGATAAGGAATCCGAGCCCGATATCTATAATGCCATCAAGCGCGACGCGCTGCTCGAGAATGTGACCGTTGACGAGAACGGCAAGATCGACTTCGACGACAAGAGCGTGACCGAGAATACCCGTGTATCCTATCCGATCGAGCATATCGAGAAGATCGCGAAGAAGGTCAACGGCATCTCCGCAGGCCCCGCGGCTGAGAACGTCATCTTCCTGTCCGCTGACGCGTTCGGCGTACTGCCCCCTGTCTCCATCCTGACGCCTGAGCAGTGCCAGTACTACTTCCTCTCCGGCTTCACCGCTAAATTAGCGGGCACCGAGCGCGGCATCACCGAGCCGACCCCCACCTTCTCTGCTTGCTTCGGTCAGGCGTTCCTCGAGCTGCATCCGACCAAGTATGCCGAGGAGCTGGTCAAGCGCATGGAGCAGAGCGGCGCTAAGGCGTATCTGGTCAACACCGGCTGGAACGGCACCGGCAAGCGCATCACCATCAAGGACACCCGCGGCATCATCGATGCGATTCTCGGCGGCGATATCAAGAACGCGCCCACCAAGACTATCCCTTACTTCAACCTGGAGGTTCCCACCGAGCTGCCCGGCGTAGACACCGGCATCCTCGATCCCAGAGATACCTACGCTGATCCCAAGGAATGGGACGACAAGGCAAAGGATCTGGCAGAGCGCTTCATCAAGAACTTCAAGAAGTACACCACCAACGACGCCGGCAAGGCGCTGGTAGAAGCAGGCCCGAAGCTCTGATTTAATGAGGAATTAGGAATGAGGAATTAGGAATTGATTCCGCCTTTCCTTTCATCAAATAACAAAAGAGGTACCGACGAAAAAGTCGGTACCTCTCTTTTTTATGCAGTTATCAGTTGCAGGAATTCCTCATTCCAAATTCCTAATTCCTAATTATCACAACTCCATGCACCAACTGAGCATCTCGGGGAAGTATAGCGCCCAGAAGCCCTCGTTATGGACGGCTTCTTCATCGGTTTTGGTGATCATCTTGTCAGCGGGATAGCCGTGGGTCTTCATCCAGCCCTCCATCGCGGTGGCGTTGGGATACAGCGCCTGCTCGAGCTGATCCTGTGTGCTGTTGCCGCAGAAAAAGTAGATGCGCGGCACATCGCCCGAGAAGTCCTTGGTGTTCAGATAAGTGTCCCAAACGCTCTTGTTATAGAGGATGAACGCGGGGGAGAGAGCACCGATATAGCGGAACTTGTCCATGTTCTCCATGCCGATATAGAATGCCTCGATACCGCCCGAGGACGAGCCCGCGATCCCTCGGATGGAGTTTACGTTGTAATTCTGCTCGACATAGGGGATGACGGTGTCGGTCACAAAGTCGGAGAACGCCTTGCCGCCGCCGTTTTGATAGGAGCTGTCGGCGATAGGCGCAAGCTGTCCGAGGTTCGGGGTCAGCTCATGGTTGCGTCTGGCGTCGGTGTTGCCGCAGGCGATGCCAACGACGATCACGCCGTCACCGCCGTTCTGCATGAGGGAGAGCACGCTTTCGTCACATTCCCATTCATAGCCCGACAGGGTGGTCGCCTGACCGAACAGGTTCTGTCCGTCGCACATATAGAGCACGGAATACTTCTTGCTCTTGTCATTCGCGTTATAGCCCTCGGGCAGCCAGACATACACATTCTTCTTGTAATTTCCGTCGGGATAGGTGAAGCTGACGGTGTTGAGAGTACCCTCACCGCTCTGACCGTACGGATAAAGTCCGCCGATATATTTTCCGCTGTACGCCTTGTTCTTGCCGATCGGATCGACAAAATAGCCGGAGCTTGCCTTGGTGACAGGCATATTGGTCGTCTGGTCGGTGCCGTTGTTGAAGATGACGCGGTCGTATTGCGTGACGTCCACGGTCATGCTGTAGACCTTTTCGCCTAAGCTGTTGGTGGTGTAGTTGGTCATCTGGGTACCGGGCCACGCCTTGAGTTGCGCGCTCGTCTCACTGTTGAAGAGATAGGCGTTGACCTTGCTCCAGTTTTTGTTGTTGGTGAAATAGATCGGAATATTGTTCTTCACTTTGGTGATCACATCCTCGGGTTCGGTGGGCGCCTGAGTGGGCGCTTCTGTAGGAGCCTCTGTCGGCGCGATGGTAGGCGGCTGAGTCGGCAGCTCCATTCCGGAGGGGAAGCTGTCGATGATGCCGGAAAGATAGCGTTGGATCATGCTCACATCACGGATCGTTATCTTGCCGTCCGCGTCAACATCGCCGCGCTCCTGAGCCGCGTCGTCCAGTCCGATGATGCTCGCCAGAAAACGCTGGATATATAACGCGTCACGGATCGTCACCTTGTTATCGCCGTCGACGTCGCCGTAGCGCTGTGCCGCGGAGGTGCTGACGGATACGCCCATGACGAGACCGAGCACCAGCATGACGATCAGAAGTAGGGATAAGAGCCTGTTTTTCATAAAACCACCTGCTTTGTTTATACTATAGGCAACACCGCGCAATTCATGCGTGCGGATTGCCTATCAGCTATTGCATGATCTTATTATAAACCCTTTGTGAACGTGTTTTCAATAGTTTATGAAAAGTTTCTGCAAATATTGACAAAGAAATACTTATTTTGCTATAATAGCAATATATATGTAAAATAGGGTCAGTATGATAAATTTCACGCGTGAAAGTGCCGCAGCATCAGCAGATAAGCCCTGTGCTGTATGGCAGCTTTCATTCGCTATTCTTCTGATAAGAAAAGAGGAGATCATTTTGTCAGAGAATGAAAAGAACAGATCGGAAACAGAGCCGATTTTATCCGATAAAAATGAACAGACAGCATCGGGCGATGACGTCGTTTTGAGAGTTACCGTATTTGATGAAGACGGTCAGGAAAATAAAACTTCCGAGGTAGAGGATATCGTATTGAAAAAAGAGACTGATTCGGCAGAGGATACCGAGGCTCAGACAGCATCATCCAACGCCCGTGATGTATTCGAGTTCCGTTCCGTCGACGTCAGCGAGCCGCGCGATCCGATCAGTGAGAGCGAGGCGTTTGAAGAAGCGCAGGCGAATCATCGGCGTGAATGGTTCAGGGCGCACCGCACCATTATCTTTGCCGGAATCGGTGTGGTCATAGTCGCGCTGATCGTATTCGGCATTTATCTGTATTTTCAGAGCACCAACCCCATGAGTCGCTTTAACGCCGCGCTGGCAAAGGATTTTTCCTCCTCGTTTCATTATGATATCAAGGTGACGGAGGATGACAAGCCCGTGATGAGCTATGACGGCGCGATCAGCATCGACAGCGGCAAGCATGATATCACCGCGCTCTATCAGGCGGACTATAACAGCTATACTTATACCGGCGCGGTATACGCGCATGGTAAAGATAATGTCAAGGGCAGTTATTACAACGACAAGTGGGCGATCCGTGACTGCGCCGAAGGCGTGCAGAATTTCTTTGATTTTGATAAGGATTTCCGCGCGGGCAAATTCAATACCGGCGCGTTCCTGCGTTTTACAAAGCTCACATCGGACTATTCGACCACAGAGCTGAGCAAGACCATCGATGTGCTCAAGCAGCGCCTTTCGACCAACAGCACGATCGCGACGATCAACACGCAGAATGCTGACGGCGGCAAGCGCTATGACTATACCATCAACCTTTATGAGCTGTTCTTGAAGATCAAGGAGGACGGCGCTCCCGTTTTCTACCGTGCTACGGATTACGATAGCTTTGCGGCGCTGTTTGACGCGAACAAGTCGGTTTTGGAGAATGCGGAGTGTACCGCGTCCTTTGAGATCGATTCCGCCGGCTATCTGACGAATTTCAATATCACCGTAAAGGCCGAGGGACGATCCTACGGACTGTCCTGTGCGATGAGCGATTTCTCGTCCGCTGAGGTCACGATACCGGAATCGTTCTTCAAGGCGGCTCAGATCACACCCGAACAATAAATCCCGATAAAGAGGTGAGTGCCGTGCGCAAGAATAAGGTGGAATACGCTGTGGTGTGTTCCACGGGAAAAATCAGAAGAAATAACGAGGATAACTTTTATTGTGCCGGCCATCTCCGTGAGGACGTCAATTCCACGGCGGACGTCGCGTTCAGCGGCAAGGTCGACGCGGACGCGAACGAGCTGTTCGCGGTATTTGACGGCATGGGCGGTGAAGCATGCGGCGAGGTCGCGTCCTTTGTCGCCGCAAACGTGTCCTTGGCGTTTACCCGCGAAAAGGACGCGTATCGGGAGTATTTAAAGCCGCTTGCCGCTCAAATCAACCAAAGGATCTGTCAGGAGACCGAGGCGCGTTCGCTGGTGCTGATGGGCACCACCGCCGCCATGCTGCAGGTCTGCGGCGACGAGATCTTTATCCTCAACTCAGGCGACAGCCGCATCTATCGCCTGTCGGGTCATGAGCTCGAGCAGCTCTCCACGGAGCATATCGTGGTGAGCGGCAGCTCCAAGGCGATCACTCAGTTCTTGGGTATGCCCGAGGGCTATGAGCCTGCTCCTTACGCCGCGCGCGGAAGGTACAGGTCGGGCGATATGTACCTGCTGTGCTCCGACGGTGTGACCGATATGCTCACCGATGAAGAGATCTGTCGCATCATCGACGACAGGATGGATCTCGATGTGCTCGCCCGCGCGCTCGCCGACGCGGCGCTCGACCGCGGCGGCGTCGATAATATCACGGCGCTGCTTTTGCGATTGACAAAATAATCCCCCGCGTATACCGCGGGATCATAAAAACAGAAACGTTACCAACAAAGACAGGGATCAATATGGAGTATAAAAACAATAAAACAGCTAACCGCAGGAGATATAAATCCCGCTACCACAGTCCGCATAATTACAAGACTAAGCGCGGCGGGTCATCCAACCGTGCGCCGATCCTGATCGGCGTGGCGACCTTCCTCATCTTAGCGTCGCTGGTACTGGTGTTCGCCTTCGGGGACAATATCTATACCTTCCTCGACTCGACCTTCCATCCGTCGGCGCTGCCGCTGCCCGAATCCGAGACGATGGGCGTGGTGCTTGCGACCGAGGAGAACGCGCCGCCCGCCGTGGTGGACGTTCCCGATCAGACCGAGGCTGAGCCGGAGCCGACGCAGGCGGACGGCGATCAGGGCGACGACTTTGTCCGACTGCTCACCGCGGCCAACCTCAAGGCGGAGGATCTTAAGGGCACTCAGGCGATCTTCGTCGAGAGTCAGGGCACTGCCGCCAAGGTGTATTTCTTTGAGAAGTCTGCCGACGGTCAGTGGACGCGCCAATTTGATATCGTGGACGGCTTTGTCGGCACGGGCGGCGTATCGGATAACGTCGGTCCCGCCGATGATACCACCCCCAGGGGCACATACAACATCGAGTATGCGATGGGCACGAACATGAGCCCCGGCACCGCGCTGGAGTATTACCAGATCCAGTACGGCATGAACTGGGTTACCGACCCCGCGTCCGTCAACTATAACCGACTGGTGGATGGATCCTCTCCCGTGGACTACACCTCCTGCCAGCAGTTGTATGAGTATACCAAGTCCTACCCCTACGCGGTCGTATTTGATTACAACCGTGATCCTGTGGACACTACCAAGGGCTGCGCGCGCTTCTTGCACGTCGCGACCGCGCCGACCTACGGCGGCGTGGGTATCTCCGAGAACGCCTTGGGTGTCATCCTCGGATGGCTCAACCCCTCCGCAAGACCGACGATCACCATTATCTGATAACAGAAAGGGGCTATCGCATTTGCTGCGATAGCCCCTTAATATGTGTCATCCTGTTATGAAATGCCATGCTTTCGGATTCTTCAATTGACACTCGTATCTGTTCATACTAATCCTTGATAAAGGTTTTTATTAAGGATTAGTATCAGAATGTCTTTTTCTTTGTCAACAGCTCCTGCGGCAGCTGGGCGATGATGATCGCGGCGAGCATGATTCCGCAGCCGATCCATTCGTTGGGTTTCGGTACGGCGTTCATGAAGATCACGCCGCCGATCACGGCGAACACGCTCTCCATGCTCATCAGGATGGAGGCGAGCGACGGATTGGAGGCATACTGCTGACCGATGATCTGCAAGGTGTAGGCAATGCCGCTCGAGCAGATCGAGAGGTACAAGAGCGGCGCCCATCCCGCCAATATCGCCGAGAGATCGGACTTTTCGAAGATCAGCATGAGGATCGCGGACAAAACGCCCGTGACCAAGAACTGGATCGAGCTGAGCTTCACGCCGTCCACCTCGCCGATGTAATGATCGACGCATAAAATCTGGAGTGCAAACGCCATGCTGCAGATCAGCACGACGATATCGCCCGTGTACAGCGCGCCGATCCCGTCATACAGACAGAGGAAGTACAGTCCGATGACCGCGAGGACGACCGCGATCCCGACGAACAGCCCCGGCTTTTTGTGCAGGAACAGTCCGAACAGCGGCACAAAGATGATGTACAGCGCGGTCAAAAATCCGCTGTGCGCCGACGTGGGCGCTCCCGCGGGATACAGCGAGATACCGAACTGCTGCAGGTTGGCAGAGATGCACAGCATCACGCCGCAGATCACCCCTGCCTTGATGAGCTTTTTGCGGTCGGTGGGCTTTTCCTCGAGCAATGGTTTTCCCTTGATGCGCCTTGTCACCGCCGCCACGGGGATCAGCGCGACTGCCGCGATCAGCGAGCGGATCATGTTCACCGTGAACGGCGGCACGGTGTCGCTGAGCTTTTCCTGCGCGACAAAGGCAAATCCCCATATGATCGCCGCCGTCAGCAGTAAGACCGACGACAGCACTTGATGTTTCTTCATATGACCCTCGTTTTGACGGATCACGGGCTGATGTGAGTTGCTCAGCTCCCTATGATCCAAATGATTTCCGCTCAATATCATACAAAAATCGGCAGTTTATGTCAAGGGACGCCCGCTTTTCGACCTCGAATTCGGCAAATAGCATAAAAATGCTCAAAAATCGTTTTTAATTCTATTTTATCACTATAGCGCGTTAAAAAAGTAGTATGATAACCAACGATAACTTTTAAGTCGGTACAGAGATGCCGACAAGGTTGGTTTTGATATCCTTGCGTTACTATGCCTTGTCCGCGTCCGGACGGGGCATATATTATTTTAATTAGGAATGAGGAGTTAGGAATTAGGAATTTTAATCACGGTTGATGTCATAGCTTTTGAAACCGTTTTGTTTGGCGGAGGATGTGACATTTCAATAGATGCGGCTATAGACGGCTGTCAATTCCTCATTCCTCATTAACATTGAGGTTACTATGGAATACAAGGCTACAGTGATGTCGGGCGACGACATCGACAGAGCGCTCAAGCGGATCGCGCACCAGATCATCGAAAAGAACCGCGGACTGGACAACGTCTGCCTGATCGGTATCCGCACCCGCGGCGTACCGCTGGCGCGCCGCTTACAGCGCCATATCGAAGCCATCGAGGGCGTGAGCGTACCTGTGGGCGAGCTGGATATCACCCTCTACCGCGACGACCTGTCCCGCGGCGGCGAGATGCCCGAGGTCAAGGGCAGCAGTATCGATTTCAGCGTTGAGGACAAGATCGTGGTGCTGGTGGACGACGTGATTTACACCTCCCGCACCGCACGAGCCGCGCTAGAAGCGGTCATGAAGCTCGGCAGACCGTCCAAGATCCAGCTGTGCGTTCTGCTCGACAGAGGACATTCCGAGCTGCCGATCCGTCCGAACTACGTCGGTAAGAACATCCCCACCTCGCTCGATGAGGTGGTCGCGGTGCGACTGGCTGAGATCGACGAGGAGAACGCGGTGAAATTGTATCTCAAATAAACCTATTTTGTAGGGACGGGCATTGCCCGTCCGCGGACGATCAATGATCGTCCCTACTGAATAAATAATTATATTTTCCATAAGGGGGAAATCCAAATGAAAATGATTTACAACGTAAAGGATAAGCCCAAATTCGGTCAGCTTATCATTTTTGCGTTCCAGCAGCTGCTGGCGATCATGGCGGCGACCATCGCCGTCCCGATGATCGTGGGCAACGGCATGAGCACCTCCGCGGCGCTGTTCGGCGCCGGCGTCGGTACGCTGGTCTATGTCCTGTTCACCAAGGGCAAGAGCCCTGTGTTCCTCGGTTCCTCGTTCGCCTTCCTCGGCGCGATGTTCGCGGCGTTTGCCGGCGCGGCTACCGTGGGTCTGGGCTATGTCGGCCTGATCATCGGTGCGGCGCTCGCGGGTCTTGTCTATGTCGTGATCGCGCTGATCGTCAAGTTCGCGGGCGTTAAGTGGATCAACAAGATCATGCCCGCCGTTGTCATCGGCCCGATCGTCGCGATCATCGGTCTTTCTCTGGCCGGCAACGCGATCGGCGATCTGACCAAGGTGAACTATACCGCTCCCGTCGATATGGCGCAGGTGCAGGTCGTTGACGTTGATACGGTCAACGAGGACGGCACCATCACCTCCACTTCCGTTGCCGTCAACGAGGACGGCACGGTCAACGCCGGCATCACCCTGACGCCGGATGAGAACGGCAATCTGACCGCTTCCACCCAGCCCGGCTCTCCGTATGTCGCCGTTATTTGCGGTCTGGTGACATTAGCTGTCGTCATGCTGTGCTCCGTCTACGGCAAGAAGATGGCGCGGCTGATCCCGTTCATCATCGGTATTCTGGCGGGCTATCTGGTAGCGACGATCTTCTACTTCATCGGTAAGGCTACCGGCAACGCGGCGCTGATGGTCATCGACTATTCCGCTTTGATCAACAACTTCAAGGTGATCAGCTTCTCGAGCTTTTTGGCTGTGCCCGACTTCTCCTTCCTCAAGGCGTTCGGCGCGTTCGGTGAGCTTAACGGCGCTTACATCGGCACCATCGCCGCGGCGTATGTACCGGTCGCGTTCGTTGTATTCGCGGAGCATATTGCCGACCATAAGAACTTAAGCTCTATCATCGAGCATGACCTCTTAGAGGATCCCGGTCTGAGCAGAACCCTGCTGGGCGACGGCGTCGGCTCCATGGTAGGCGCGTTCTTCGGCGGCTGCCCGAACACCACCTACGGCGAGTCCATCGGCTGCGTCGCGATCACCAAGAATGCATCCGTCAGCACGATCATCGTAACGGCTTGCGAGGCGATCATCATTTCCTTCATCGCTCCGTTCGTCGCATTCCTGAGCACCATCCCGAGCTGCGTCATGGGCGGCGTATGTATCGCGCTGTACGGCTTTATCGCGGTATCCGGTCTGAAGATGCT
>OCVV011346668.1_pt1 | contig 22778 bp, 21 predicted proteins | sample 1539721 | NCBI WGS metagenome assembly OCVV01 (sample SAMN02144230, study PRJEB22623) | gut metagenome | biome: sheep rumen | host: Ovis aries | place: New Zealand
GAAACGATTTGGGGTGGTAGCTCAATTTTGGTTAGAGCACCGGCCTGTCACGCCGGAGGTTGCGAGTTCAAGCCTCGTCTATCCCGCGAAAGCAAAGCCCTCTCTTGCGAGAGGGCTTTTTTTTAACGACCGCTCGGGCTAAATTTGGGAAAAACTTCTCTGGTTAGCCCTCGCTCTCGCAACCGCCCCTAGTTAATACTAGGGGCTTTGTTGCTCACCGAAAGAGAGGGCTTTTACTTTTTATACCCAGCAGGACAAACGAAAAACCCCGGCAGAGCCGGGACTTTTCCTTGCTAGGAGATCCCCGACCAAGTCGGGGATGACATTCCGTCAATTACTCGATGGTAATGAGGGTAACGGTGCGCTTGCCGACCTTGATCGGCTTAGACACGTCTACACCCTTCTTGGCCTTCTTGGACGGGTCGTTGGCCCAGCCTTCCTTGAGCTTTTCGGAGCTGCGGTCCAGAGTCTGGACGGTAGCCTTGCCGGAGAAGCCAGGGATGGAGAGCTTCAGCTCGTAGTCGCTGTAGGGGTTCTTGTTGATAACCAACAGAGACTTCTTCTTGCCGTTCTCGGTGTAGTAGGTCGTGATAAGGGATTCCTTGTCACCGGAGATTTCGGTCTTGAGAAGTTTGCCGCGGAGAGCGTCAGAAGCCATCTGGAAAGCCCAGTAGCTCGGGCGCGGGCAGTTCATGCACTCTTCGGCAGAACGGGTCAGGTAACCGTAGTCACCGCCTTCCGGAGTGATGTCGTTGTGGATATCCCAGTACTGAGCGTTGTCCACGTTTTCGGTGGCAAGCATAGCCAGGTAGTCAGCAACGAACAGGCCGTTTTCAAGAGAAATGGTCTGCGGACCCGGGTTGAAGTCCACGGAGTTCCATTCCGTGAGCCACAGTTCGAACTTCTGCTTCTTGTTGAAGTGCTTGGTCCACTTGTCCACCAGCTTGTGGAGGCGGCTGTAGATAGGCACCAGGTCCTGCGGAGCAGAGAGCATGGCGAAGTCATTTTCTTCACCGTAGTGCTGCGGGTAGTGGTGAACGATGATACCGTCGGCAATGTCGCCGGTTTCACGAAGCACGTTGTCGTTCCATTCGCCATCCAGCACGCCGAGCACGGCCACCTTGATGGTGGGGTCGACCTTCTTCATGGCTTCGATGAACTTGCGAGCGCGCTTACCATAGATGGTACCGCCGTCCTTACCGTACTTTTCGTAGTAGGGGTGCCAGTTACCGTAGACTTCGTTACCGATTTCCCAGTACTTGATGCCGGCCTTTTTGTCGATGTTGGTGTGCTTCACCCAGGCTGCGGCTTCTTCTTCGGTACCAGAACCGAAGTTCACCGTGAACATGGCGTTAGAACCGGTCTTCTTCAACCAGGCGAGGAATTCGTCGGTATCCACCATCCAGTCGTGGTTGTCGAGGATTTCTTTCCAGTGATCGTCATCGGCACGGAGACCGCCCGGATAACGGATGATGCCGTGGTTGATGCGCTTGGCATATTCAGCCGTCTGCACCTTGAACTTGGGGTTGTCCAGCATGTCGCCATCCCAAAGGGCGGCGTTGATACCGAACAGGCCGCCAGAGATGTTGGGGTTCACCACATCGCCGGTACCCTTGACTTCGACCTTCACGAGAGCCGGACGGTCAGCAGCCTTAACTTCCTTCTGGTTGGTGAGCTTGATGTTGTCGATTTCGAAGTTACCATTAGAACCTTCTCCACCCGGTTTGAAATCGAGAGAGACAACGCCCTTCAGGTCAAACACGCCGTTTTCCTTGGCGGTAGGCGGCTGGTAGTAGGGGAACTTGGAGAATGCACGGAAGGGCACAATCACAGTGGTGCGTCCACGAGGCACACCGGTGTTGGCCACGAAGAGTTCGTTGCCGGCGTCACCAATCTGCACGGTGATGGACTGCCATGCACGTTCGGAGTAAACGTCGAACATAATGCCCCAGTGCTTGGTCCAGTCGCGATCGGCGGCAGAGCGCTTGCTCTTGACCATGTCGAACACGATGTCCACCCAGTCGGACATTTCGAAATGCTTCACGTTGAGAGAATTGCCGTCAAGCTTGGAGGTCTTGAAAGGCACTTCCACTTCGACCTTGGACTTCGGGCCCTTGGAGGGTTCCCACACATCACCCTTGAACTTGTCTTCGAAATCGGTGATGATCAGGTCCTTCTCCTTGGATTTCCAGTTATCCCACTTGATATCCGGGTCGACCCAGTCGATATTCTCGGTGAAGGTAATCTGGTCCACGAAGATTGTCACAGGAGCGGGCTTGCCCGGTTCACCCTGGTTTTCACCCTTGCCCACAGAGAAGCGGATTTCCTGAATCTTGTTCCACTGGATATCCTTGGCGACTTCGGCCTGCTTGTTGGCGTCCCAAGCCTTGCCCTTGTCGTTGAACTTCTTCAGAGGAATCTTCACCAGTTTCCAATCGGTGCCCACCTTGGCGCCTTCGATCCAGTCGTTCAGGCTGATCTTGGTCTGGCTCTTGATGTCGTTGCCCTGGTTGTCAAGGATACCAACGTACACCTTTTCGCCGCCGAGCTTACCCTTGATCCAGAAATAGAGACCGCCCTTGTTGCGGACCTTGGACAGATCGGCATACTTGCCTTCGCCCATGGAGTAGGTCACACCGGACCAGTCATTGTTGTCGATGTACAGGGCAAGCACATTGGGGTTGCCCGCCGTCTTGGACTTGGCTTCACGTTGGGCAGAAAGACCACCGTAGCTATAGCTGAAGCCCTTCAGGTTATTGTCGTAGAAGGTGACAAGAGTCTTGGCCTTGCCATCCAACTTTTCGGGATTCTTCGGGCCGTCGATGACGTCTTCGTTTTCATCCCAGTAAACAATCTTGGCCTTGGGCTTGGCCTTCTTGTTGCCCTTCACAATTTCGATGTTGTCCACCCAGATTTCGAAATCCTTGGCGCCGCTCTTGTCGATAGAGAAACGGATTTCAGCAATCTTGTCCCAGTCAATACGGGCCGGAAATTCAGACTTGCGGGTGTTGTCCCAGTAGAGACCGCGGTCCGGGAAGTCCACCAGAGGAATAGAAACTTTCTTCCAGTCCGTAGTGATGGCGCCACCCTCGATGTACTTGTTCATGGGGAGCACAACTTGAGTCTTCTTGCCATCGCCCACTTCGTCATCCAAGAGGCCAACCTTCACAGATTCGCCACCCTTCTTGCCCTTGATCATGAACTCGATCTTGGAGTCCAGCATGTACTTGTTCAAATCAAAGAACTCGTTATACAAGCAGATAGAGGCACCCGAATACTCGCTGGGGTCCAGCTTGATATTCAAGGCAGACTTAGACTTGTAACCACCATCTTTGGTAATGGTAACGCCCTTGCTAGAACCACCGTAAGCGTAGTCAAAGCCACCCTGACGATATTGGTCGTCAAAGAACTTGTAAACTACCAAACGAGGCGGTTTTGGCTGAGCCATCGCTGCCGTCGTCAAAAGCCCAAGCAGGGCTATCGAGGCGACCTTCAGAGTTTGCTTCATCATATATCGCATCCTTATGTTGTTGATTTTTGTTTAAAATTAAACTTTTCCTACAGAAACACGAAGTTTCCGTCTAATCTTTGTGTGTACGGCCGAAACCAGCGGCTTACTTAGCCTCTTTCAGCATCTTTTCCACCAGTTCCTTGCTGAAGCGGTCCTGGCGCTTGCCGTTGATGTAGAAGTTAGGCGTACCCTGAACCCCGACTTCAACCCCCAGTTTGAAGTCCTTGTCGATACGAGCCTGCATGGCGGAGTCGAGAACCATGTCCTTCTTGAACTGTTCCACGTTCAGGCCCACCTGCTTGGCGATTTCAACAAAGATGGAATCGCCCAGTTCGCGGCTGTGGGGAGCGAGGGCATAACGGAATTCCCAGAACTTGCCCTGCTTGTGGGCGGCAATAGAGGCGGCAGCCGCAGCCGGAGCGTTGGCGTGGAAGCTCAGAGGGAAATGCTTATAGACGAACTTGATCTTGTCACCGTACTTGTCGTTCAGTTCCTTCATAGTAGGAGCGATACGAGAGCAGTAGGGGCACTGGAATTCGGTAAATTCAACAATCGTGAGCTTCGGGTTCTTGGTGTTGCCAAAGACCGGGCTGTCTTCGTCGGGAATGTCCCAGACCTTGTTGTCCGCTTCCATCTCGGCGCGGGCCTGTTCCAGAGAAATTCCGCGCTTGTCGAGAGCGTACTTAATGATTTCAAATTCTTCCTTGACCTGCTTGAAATCCTTTTCCAGGGAGTCCAGCTTGGCCTGCTGGTTGAAAGAAGAACCGGCGGAGGCCTGGTTGCAAGCCACGAGGCTTGCGAAGAAGATTGCCATAGCAACGAGAGAGAGACGTTTCATAGATGTCCTTTTATCAGTTAAAAACAAGCAGATTCCTATCTGCATCTTGCGAGAATATACAATAAAATGAGTCCATCTTTGGGATTCGTTTTTTGATTTGGCCTTTTGTCACGATTTGTAAATAAAAAGAAACAACAAAGACGGATAAGATTCGAGCCTCATGCCTCAAAGCGAAGCGACCTCAAACCCCTATCCCCTAGCCCCTAGATCCTAGCCCCTAATTACTACATTTATGCCATGGTTCTGAACATCATCTGGCTCGTTTTCTTTCTGGGCGCCTTCGTGGCCTGCATGGTCCAGTGGCTCGCCTTCGGTGACTCAGGCATTTTCAACAAGGCCATCCTCGGAGCATTCGACATGTCGAAAACGGCATTCGAAATCGCTATCGGCCTTACGGGCATACTCTCCCTGTGGCTCGGCATCATGAAAATCGGCGAAAAGGCGGGAGCAGTGCAAATTCTCGCGAAAATCGTCTCTCCCCTGTTCAGCCGCCTGTTCCCCGAAATCCCCAAAGGCCACCCCGTGGTAGGCACTATGCTCATGAACATCAGCGCCAACATGCTGGGCCTGGACAACGCCGCCACTCCCATGGGCCTCCAGGCCATGAAGCAACTACAAGAAATCAACCCCAACGAAGACAAAACCGTCGCCAGCAACTCCCAGATTATGTTCCTGGTGCTGAACGCCAGCGGGCTTACGCTCATTCCTGTGAGCATCATGACCTACCGTGCCCAGCTGGGTGCCGCAAACCCAAGCGATGTATTCTTGCCCCTTTTGCTTTCTACCTTCTTCAGCACCATCGCAGGCATTATCGCCCTGAGCTTTTTCCAGAAGGTGAAACTCAAGGACCCCATTACCGTAGCCTGGCTCGGCGGTGGCGTTGCCGTTGTGGTCGCCATCATGGTTTATTTTAGCCGCCTTACGGCAGAAGCCATCGGCACCACCAGCCTCTTTATCAGCGGATTTGTGCTGTTCGGAATCATTGTCGCCTTCTTGGGGCTTGCCATCTACAAAAAGGTCCAGGCCTACGAAGCCTTCGTGGAAGGTGCAAAGGACGGGTTCCATACGGCCGTCATGATTATTCCGAACCTGGTGGCCATCCTCGTGGGCGTGGCCGTATTCCGTGCCAGCGGAGCCATGGACCTGCTTATGAACGGGATTTCGTGGGTACTAGGACTGTTCGGAGCAGGAAACGACGTGGTGCCAGCTCTGCCCACCGCCCTGATGAAGCCCTTGAGCGGAAGCGGTGCCCGTGGCATGATGATTGACGCCATGAAGAGTATGGGTCCCGACAGTTTTGCAGGACGCCTCAGCTGCATGTTCCAGGGAGCTGCAGACACCACGTTCTATATCATCGCCGTCTATTTCGGTTCTGTAGGCGTAAAAAAGACCCGCCATGCCGTCACCTGCGCCTTGATAGCTGACGCCGCCGGCGTAATTGCAGCCATCGCCATCGCCTACCTGTTCTTCCCGCCGGTTTAACGAGATTTTTTCCTAATAAAAAAAACTATCTTTACCGCCGAAAATCAATAGGAGTAGTATCTTATGAAGTACGGTATCTTAAGTGCAGCCATTCTTGCGACAACTGTTGCCGCCTACGCCGCAGATGCAGCAAGCGTCACCGACAACATGACCCTCAAGGGAAATGTGCAGACCCAGGTCACCAAGTCCATCAACGACCACGACAACAATTTCAGCAGCGGCTGGATTCGCGCCAACGTGGGCGGACAATACAAGAGCGACAATCTGGACGGAACCATCATGCTCCGCATTTTCGCTCCGGAATTCGGCAACAAGAATGTCACCGACGTCAAGAGCGACGAAAATGGTAATGTCAAGGCCACCAAGTCCGCACAAGACAAGATTCTCGCCGACCTCTATTGGGCAAATTACAAGTGGAAAGTCACGGACATCGACCAGGTGAACCTGAAGATCGGCCGCTGGAAAACGGACTGGTCCCAGTCCACCCACTACGGTACCTATATCGACAAGGACCTGACCAAGCGCGGTCTCTGGATGCGCGATTACAGCCACAACGCCATTGAACTGGGCTGGAAGCACCAGAACAACCAGCTGAACGCCATGCTTGCCACCAAGGACGGCAACGCCAACCAGGGCTACCTCCGTGTAGAAGACGACATGAAGTTCACCTTCCCGCTAGAAGTCAAGGCCGCCTACCGTGGAAACCTCATCGACGTGGTGCAAAACACCGCCTACCTCACCCACCGTGTTGCCGCCTACGCGAGCTACTCCATTATCCCGAACCTGCGCCTCTACGGTGAATACGCCTGCATCTACACCCAGGATGATGACATCAACACCAAGGCTCCTAACTATATCGCTCCCGAATCCAATTATTTCCAGCCGGGTATCTACTACCAGCCCACCTACATTGGCCTGGAGCTCCCAGTCCGTTTGGTCCCCGTGATGAACGTGTTGCTTTCTAACCTGATGGTAGAAGGCGAATACATCAACGACAGGCAGATTATGGCAGACAGTAAGGCCGAGATGGATGACTGGGCATGGACGGTGGCCCTGGTCCGTAACATCGGCAAGTCCAAGTTGCAGTTCAGTGTCTATAGCGAAAACGAAGTCAGCGACGTGGGTCTCGCCTTCCGCCTGACCAGTACGATTAAATAATCAAAGTATAAAGTATAAGAAAGGGCGAGCCATCTGACTCGCCTTTTTTATTTCGTCATGGCGGTCAGCCTGCCCTGAGTGCAGTCGAAGGGAGCCGCCATCTGGAATCACGGAGCGGGAGCAGCATTCCCAGCAGGCTGAGCTTCCGTCGCAGGTGCGGCTGCTTCAGGACCATTCGAAGGCTCAGCAGCCTTGGGACCCGCCTGGGTTTCCTGTTCCAGAATTTCTTGCAGAATCTCTGCCGCCTGTTCGAATTCTCCCGAAGTAGAGCAAGTTTTGCTGTTCAGGATTTTCTGCAGGTACTGCTTCTGCATATCGATGTTGCCTTCGGTGCTGTAGATAGCCGCTAGCTTAAACATGGTGGTGCAGACCTTCTGGCCTTCGGGGAAGGCATCGGCGAGGCTCGTAAACACCTTCTTCGCCTTTTCCACCTGATTGGCGTCAATCAGGCACAGCGCCATCCAGTACAATGAATTCTCCCCAAGCTCACCGGTCTTCATCTGTTCATAGACCTGCTTGAAACCGGCGTAGGCCAACTTGTATTCACCGCGATGGTAGTCGGAACGGGCCGTATTGAACATGGCTTCGGCCTCTACCAGCTTTTCGGCTTCACGCTCCAGGCTGTCCATAGAAATGGGAGCCGCAGGAGCGCCACTGACCACAACCTTCTTGGCCAGAATCTTGTCGCTCTTGCCCAGCAGCATATCCAAGCGGTAGATGATTTCTTCTTGCCTAGAATCGTTCCGTTCGGACTCGTCACCCATACGGCGGGAAAGCATGGTGACTTCGGCCATCATGCGCTTTTGCACCAGGGCAGAAGCCTCCAGTTGAGCCTTCAGACTATCCATCTCCGCACGCAGGGAATCGTTCTCTGCAGAAAGTTTCAGCACGGCAGAATCCAGACCCTGCTGCATACCCGTCTGCACATCGCTACCCACAGCCTTCATCTCCTCGGTACGGAGCATGGTGATCTTGGAGCACCCGACAAGCGCAAACGCAATCGATACTATTCCAATAGCAAGTTTTTTCATGTTCAATCGCTTTATTTTTCTACGACAATTCTTAATTCCAAAATCCGAATTCCGAATTAAAAACTACTGCTTGATATTCACGCGGAAGTTGGCACGACGGTTCTGGGAATAGGCTTCCTCAGTTTCGCCCTGAGCCTTCGGAGCTTCCTTACCGTAACTCACCGATTCCATACGGCTGTTCTCGATACCGTAGGCGGCCAGGAATTCCTTCACCTTCATGGCGCGCTTTGCACCCAAAGTAAAGTTATAATCTTCTGTACCGCGGGCGTCGGTGTGGCCTTCGATGGTAATGGTGAAGCGCTTTTCCTTCAGCAACAGTTCGCCCACCTGTGCCAAAAGTTCCTTGGCCTTTTCGGTGAGTTCCGAACGGTCAAAGTCAAAGTAAACGTCTTCGGACATAATCTGGTTAATAAGCGCTTCCAAGCGGGCGCGTTCTGCTTCCAGACGTTCCGCTTCCAGGCGGGCCTGTTCGGCAGCCAGGGAATCAGCCTGGGCCTGAGTCATGGCAGGAGCTGCTTCCTGGCCCGCAGCAGCGGCAGGAGCTGTATCTGCGGCAGGGTCGGTCTGGGGTTGCTGCTTCTTGGCACACGCCACCAAGGCAAGGCAGGCAGCGCTAGAAATCAATGCAATCTTGACGATGTTTTTCATTTGGATCCTTCTTTAGGTTGTGGTTTATTTTCTTCGTAGAACCAGGACCATGTAGGCGAAGTATTTTCGCCGGCCTGGGTAATGCGGGTCACGTTGCTTCCGTCTTTCCGCATAATGTAAATCTGGTACGTACCGCTCCGGTTGCTAGAAAAGGCAATGAGCTTGCCATCCGGCGACCAGGAGGGATGTTCGTTGTTACCTGCGTTGTTGGTGAGCTGTACAATGTCGCTACCGTCCAGAGCGCAGGTGTAAATGTTCATCTTGCCGTTGTCCATGGAGGTGTAGGCAATGCGGTCGCCTTCGGGTGACCAGCTGGCGCGTTCATTGTAGCGGCCCATAAAGGTCACCCGACGCAAGTCGCTTCCGTCCTTGCCCATCACGAAAATCTGGGGGCCACCGCCACGGTCGCTGGTAAACAACACCTCGGTAGCATACGGACTCCAGGCAGGGCTGGTCTGGTTGCTCTTGAGGTAGGCAAACTTGCGGGCCTTGCCAGTCTCCATGTTGCCAAGATACAGGTCCGTCTTGCCGTCCTTAGAAGACGAGAACAACAGTTCCCCGTTCACAGGGTTCACCGCAGGACTATATGTCTGGTCGAACTGTTCAAACAAGGGCTTTTCGGGCCTGCCAAAGTTCTTGGTGTAGAGTCTCGGACGGTTGGTCTTGAAATTCACATATACAAGGCCCTTGTTACCGCGGGTCCACACCGGCATCATGCTGATGGTAGAATCCCTGGTAATCTGGGAGCGGTGGAATCCATCGTAGTCAGACACCACCACCTGCTTCACGCCGTCAATCTTCGAAACGTATGCAATGCGGGTGCTGGCCACGCCGCGCTCACCCCACAGCTGGTAAATCACCTTGTCAAAGAAGGCATGCATGGCCCGACGAAGTTCCTTCTGGGGCACCGTATAGCGTTCTCCCAAAAGGAGCGTCTTGGACTGGGACACATACAGGTAGCAATCCACGGCAAGGCGGCCGTCAGCGGTGGGCTCCACCTTACCCGTCATGTAATGTTTCGCCTTGGAACGGCTGAACAGGGCCAAGTTGAACTTTTCAGAAGCCACCACGTCAAAGCGCCCCGAAAGGTTCGCATCGCGGGTCAAAATCTGGTGAGGCCTTTCTTCAATCCAGTCAATGCCGGGCCTTTCTTCAAAGGGAACAATGCCTATGGGCGTAGTCTTGAAAACAGAAATTCCCACATCTACGGCAATAGTATCGATAGAGGCAAACACTCCCTGCGGGAAAACGCAGGCCAAGGCAAGGACAAGCCCCCAAACAAACCTTTTCAAATTTTCTCTCATTCTTAAAAACACTCTCTTACAATTATACAAAATCAGTTAGGCGTAAAGTTGAAATTCAGTACCAAATTCGGAGCTCGGTAATTGAAGGGCAACTCCGGCACCTTGGAAATCTGGATAGCACGCACCGACAGGTGGTCCCAGGCCTTGTTGCCCGAGGACTTCTTGAGAATCACCGCCGAAATTTTTCCGAATCGGTCCACCGTAAACTGCACTGTGGTCTTGGCATCGCGGCCAACCTTCAAATCCTTGGGAGGCCTGAAATTGCTCATGATAATCTTCTTGAGCTGTTCCAGGTACACCTGCATCAGGGGGTCCATATCCACAGAACCCACAGGGTCTAGGCTCGGAGCCTCTAACGCCACAGGCAGGTCCATGTCGTCTACCGGGAAATCATCCACCGGTTCCGGCGTGGGCTCGGGCGGTTCCGGATCTTCATCTACCACCTCCGGCTTTTCCTTGGGCTCGGGCTTTATTTCCGGCGGCAACCGCTTGTTGACCTTGGGTTTGGGCTTTGGCTTTGGTGGTGGGGGCTGCGTCTTGGGCGGCGCAGGCGGCGCGGGCTCGGACACCTGCACCATTTCGAACACGGGAATCTGCTCCGGCTCGGGCTTCACGTTCACATAGTGGAAAGCGATACAGATTCCCACGATGGCCAGGTGGAACACCACGGCGCACACGATAATCTTCACCAATGTAGAATCTACATCGGAGGAAAAATACTGTATCCTGTCCTGGAACTTCTTCATTTACCCGGAGTTTCTTTGGGGTTCATGGTCAAGAAGCCGAGCTTTGTCACGCCCAGCTTTTGCACCTGGGTCACCACCTGCATTACTAGACCATAACGAACAGATTCGTCGGAGTTGATGACCACCGCCATCTCACCATTCCAGAGGGACTGGAACACACTATTGAAGCTGTCAAAATCCACCATCATGTCGGCAATGTAGATTTCGTCGTCCTTGGTGATAGACACCTTCAAAAGCTTTTCCTGCTCCATAGTAGGGGCTTCGGCCTTGGGCAGGTCCACCTTGACGCCCTGGCTCATAAGGGGAGCAGAAATAATGAACACAATCAGAATCGAGAACACGATATCAATCATGTTCGTGAGGTTCATCTCCTGCTTCAGTTCTTTTCCGCGGCTACGCTTCACCTAGGCCTCCTAGCCCGCCACTTCTTCGAGAGCCAACAGGTCGCCACGCTTAAACAAGCTCAACACCTGGGAACCGAAGTTGAAATAAGAGATTTCGTTCTGGCCATTACAGCTGGTAAAGTAGTTGTAGCCTGCAGAGGCAGGGATTGCCACCACAAGGCCGCCCACTGTAGTAATCAAAGCCATGGCAATACCGGGAGCCACCACGGAAAGGTCGGCAGACCCGTGCTGACCAATCTGGAAAAACGCAATCATGATACCCCACACGGTACCGAGCAAGCCAAAGAAGGGCGCCAGGTTGGAACTGGTGGCCAAAAAGCTCAGGTACTTGTCTTCGGTAAGGCGGAGGCCCTCGATAGAGCGCTGGATGGTGTCTTCCAGGAGGGAGGCTCTGTGCTGGATAGAGTCGTAACTCACAAAGTTACTGAACTTGGAAGCTTCTTTTAACACTTCGGCTGTCAGACGGCGCAGTGCACTATCTTCGGCCTTTTCGCACAGTTCCTGAAGCTCCACGAACTGGGTCACTTCGTTAAACTTGCGGAAAAATTCGGCATTGGCGTGCTTGTTCTTTAAGTAGGTAATGTACTTGACGATGATGATACCCCAAGACCCCAGGGACATAACCGCCAATATGCAAAGGACAACGATGGTGGCAATGTCTGACTGCAACACCATTTGCACTAAGGGAATGGAATTGTTCAAAAGAACCTCCGTAAAACGTTACGGAGATAATATAGCAAAAAGGCCGAATCCCGAAGGATCCGACCTTTTGAAAGACTGATTACAAGAACCTGACTATTCCATCACAGAATTGAGGTATTCCTGGAAGTCTTCAGCAGTTGCGTAGACACCCTTCTTGGCATCAAGTTCCGTCTGAGAAATCTTGTAGCCAGAAGTCTTGGTGGGAATCCACACAAGACCAGCGTCAAGACATTCGGTTTCAGTCTTGGGGCTCATGTCAGCGCAGTGAGCGGCAACGGTGCTCTTGCCGGTACCGAAGTACGGGACCACGACAAAGGTCCAATCCTTACCGTCCTTCTTGGCATATTCCCTTGCTCCATCCTTGAACGGAGAGCAAGCATCATCCATTGCAATGTCAGCAGACACGCCCGAAATGGTAGCATCACACTTGACCCAGCCAGCATCTTCAAGTTCAGCGTAAATCTCATAACCAGTCGGAGCCTTCATCTTAGGAGCGTCTTTATTCATCGTGACATCGATACGGAGAACTGCACCATACTTATCACCATCGGTAAGCGGATTCGATTTAGTAACAGTAGCGGTGCAAGAAGAGGTTTCGGAACCAGTACATTTGTAGGCCACAGAATTTCCGGTCTTCTTTATATCGATCTTAGCAGCGGTGATGTATTCGGATGTCTGCATAGCCCAGACATCTTCGTCGGCTGCATCAAAGGTCTTGATGGTGAGAGCCTTGGCATCCTTAGCGAGAGCTTCGCCGCTTGCATTTTCAGGAAGGACAATGATGTCAATCACACCAGACTGGAGCTTGTTCTGCGGGAAGAGCAAATAATTACCATTGTTGAGGGCTGCAGACAGGTCAATGGTCTTTTCTTCTACATCGGTCTTGGTGGCCTTGATTTCATCAACCTTGACATAGTCAGCATCGGCATCCTTGTCACCCTTGACATAGATATTGTACTTTTCAACACCCTTTTCAATGGCATCCCATTCGAGAGTGATGAAAGCAGTGTAAGTCAGGTCGCTCTTTCCGTTCAATTCAGAACCGTAGTTGAAGTCGCCAATGTAGTCGAAGGCGATTTCTTCATTATCATCGTCATCGAGTTTCACATGCAGGTTCTTGACCTGACCGGGCACTTCCAGAGCGCCGGCGGTGAACTTACGGTACTTCTTGTAGTCAACACCATCGATATTGACAGAGTCCCTCAGGCCCTTGGTAAGGGTAGACCAGACATCAAAGTCAATGACGTAAGACTTGCCGTCAGCCCATTCGCCAGACTTGGACTTGATAATAACGGTCTTGCCATCTTCAGAGAGGCTCACACTCACAGCCACCGGCTTGAGATCGTTGGGCTTGTTGGTGACGGGATCTTTAGAATCGCTGAGCATGCGATTCACAAAGATGTGCTTAGTGGTCACGGAATCCTTTTCAAGCACTTCAGAGAAGTTGAGCTTGATGTCATCCTTGACACCGAGGCTGCTCAGGTTGGAAGAAAGGAGCACCGGTTCAAGAGATGCAATCTCCGCAATCATCGGTTCCATTTCCTTCAGCACGCCCTTACGCTGAGCAGTGCCACCAATCTTAGCCACTTCGTAAACGGTGCTATCGACAGTGAAGCGTTCGCTCCAAACTTCGAAGCCTACGTTAGAAGCCAGGTTCTTGAAGGTATAGAAACCGTTCTCGTCGGTCTTGGTATAGACTTCGTTGGGGTAAATTTCGGAAGAATCCGGGTAGTCAATATAGACGGTAGCATTTGCAGCAGGCACCCAGTCCTTGGTTGCAGCATCCCTATAGAAGAACTGGCCCTTCACATCAACGCCAAGTTCATACATGGGAACTTTTTCAACGTTGTCTTCCACACGGGCCACGTCGCGCTGGATCTTGTCTGTAACCTTGACGTCGTGACGCTTCATGGCATAGCCATCAAGCTGGAAGTCAAAGTAAGACTGACCGATGTCCACATTCTTCCACACGATAGTACCGGTGGAATCGGTGTACTTGGTCTTGTCTTCGGTACGGTAGTAGTTGGCCACGTCTTCGAGAGGCATCCTGGTGAGGACGTCATACACGAAGAAGGTGACGGTTCCCTTTTCCTTGATTTCGTCATTGGCATCGGAAACCGAGGTGTCGCTACAAGCAGCGAGCAGCGCGGCGGCCGAGGCGAGAGTCAAGAGTTTATGTTTCATACATTCTCCTTGTGATTTGTATTTATGTTATTGTTAATAAACTTATCTGTTAGAGGTTGAGGATCCAGAAGGTGGCACGGGCACCGATATGGAACGCATTGCCCTCCACATCGTTGGTGAATTCCATGGTCTCGTTCAGGTCGTAAGAGACAAAGGCACCAATTTCACCGGCCATTCCGGCAAAGGTAATGCCGTAGCCAGCGCCCAGTTCAACAGCGTATTCAGACTGGGGGCGGTAGAACATATCCGAGAGGCTCGAGGTATAGGGACTCGGGATTCTGATGTTGTCAGAGGTAACCCATGCAGCGGTAAGGCCGAGTTCCACAATGAGGCCTTCCTTCTGGGCAGGCATCCAACGGCCATAGAGGCCGAGACCGGCACGCCAGTAGCCTTCGTTGATGGTGCGGTTGTTGGATTCGCTCACATAGAGGCGATGATACTGCATAGAAGCCGTGAGGCGAGCGCCGAACTGCTGCTTAGAGAAGAGTCCGCTCACGCCCAAAGCAAAGGGAATATCCTTGAAGTGGTTTTCGTCGTATTGGACATCGAACATACCCCAGGCGCCAGATCCGGTAAGACCGACAGCATAGCGAGGAGCCTTGGCAGCCTTTTCCTCGGCAGCCTTCTGAGCGGCTTCGGCGGCAGCGATAGAATCAGCTTCGGCCTTCTTGCGGGCTTCCTCTTCGGCAGCGGCAATGGAATCGGCACGGGCCTGTTCGGCGGCGATAGAGTCAGCGATAGCCTTCTGGCGGGCTTCCTCGGCGGCGATAGAGTCGGCGATGGCCTGCTGGCGAGCGGCTTCAACAGCGGCGGCGCAACCTTCGGGGTCAATCTGCTGACCCAAGGAGTCTACGGCGCAAGGATCTACAGCAGGAACTTCAGCTACCGGTTCAGCAGCGGGAGCGGCAGCCGGTTCAGCAGCAGGAGCAGGGGCAGGAGCAGGGGCAACCGCCGCAGGAGCGGGAGCCGGAGCAGGGGCCGGTGCGACTGCTGCGGGAGCAGGAGCCAGTGCGGGAGCAGGGGCCGGAGCGGCAGCTGCGGGAGCAGGGGCCGGCGCGGGAGCAGGTGCAGGTGCGGCAGGGGCCTGAGCATAGGCTCCGCCGACCATAGAAGCAAGGAACATAACCATTGCAAGTTTCTTCATAGATTCTCCATTCATAAAAGAGTTTGCATTAAAATCACGTGAAATATATAAAGAATAACCCCTTTATGCAAGTTTTTTTTAAGAAACGTCCCCAAAAGGGCTTTTTTCTGTTCCCAGAGTGTTTTCTAGATGTGAAGTGTGGGGTGTGAGCGGTGTAATTTCCCATTACTCACGACTCACAACTCATTACTCATCCGCTACAGCCCTTTCGGATGGAACGTCTTACGGTGTACCGGCGAAAAGCCCTGCTTGCGGATGGCGTCCAGGTGCGCCTTAGTGCCGTAGCCAGCGTGTTTTTCAAAGCCGTAACCCGGATATTCCTTTGCCAGCTGGTCCATATAGCGGTCACGAAAAACCTTCGCAAGGATTGAAGCCGCAGAAATAGAAGCCACCAAACCGTCCCCTTTTATCACGGGGAACTGGCACCCCAGGTCCAACCCGCGAATTTTCAAATTTCCATCCACCGCCACAAGAACGGTCGCACCAGACTTAAATTGTCCCCGAACCTCCACAGGCAGTTCGGGCTGTTTTTCCGTGATCCCCGTCATACCCAAAGCCTGCAACGCCCGCCGCATGGCCAAAAAGTCAGCTTCTAGAATATTCAGTTGATCAATTTCCTCAACGCTGGCACTGGCTATGGCATAGCATTCGCAGGCATCCTTTACTTTGTCATAAATAGCTTCTCGCTTGGGTCGAGTGAACTTCTTGGAGTCGTTTAATACAGACAAGACGTCAGCGGACTTGAGCACGGCAGCACAGGCCACCACAGGGCCCGCCAACGGACCGCGACCCACTTCGTCGATACCTACTATAATATAGTTGGGGCCAAAAGTGGATTCGGCGTAGTTGCGGAAGGCGATTTCACCCTCAATAGGAGTGGTGACGGCAGACATGAAGTCGGGATTCTTGTATTTCATGATTAGGGGCTAGGGGTTAGGATTTAGGGGCTAGGATTTAGTGGTTAGTGGTTAGGTAATAGGTTGTAGGTTGTAGGTATTAGGGGTGCAGGTTACAAGAAGTGCCATCCTGAGGAGTGCAGCGACGAAGGATCCAGTCCGTAGGAATAGGTAAACTGTGGTTTGAGGTCGTTTTGTTTTGAAGTGTGAGGCAGTACAAATTCCACATCTTTCAGTCAAAAGTTTAAAATTTTTCTATAAAAATATAGTTCATTTATCAAACTTTTACAACAAACCAGCATTTTTCAAATTAACAAAACCAAAATTTCCCGCAACTTTGTCATTTTTTTCGCAATTTTCAACAATTAAAAGCTCAAAAATTCATTTTTTATTAAAAAATTCAAAAATTTTCAACAAATTCAGGAACTATATCTTGCCGTTACAAGCAAAAACTGCTAATTTTCCATCAACTTTTTATAAAATTTCAAACTCTAACTCAGGTATTTTATGGCAAACAAGACATTAAGTGGAGCCGAAGTGATTATCGAGTGCCTCAAAAGAGAGGGCGTCGATACCATTTTCGGGTACCCTGGCGGATCTGCAATCCCCATGTTTGACGCAATTCTCGATTCTAATATTAAAGTAGTGCTGACCCGCCACGAGCAGGGAGCCACCCACATGGCCGACGGCTACGCCCGCCAGACGGGCAAGGTGGGCGTCGCCCTCGTGACTTCCGGTCCGGGTGCAACAAACACGTTCACCGGCATCTACACCGCCCTCATGGATTCCAGCCCCATCGTGGTGCTGGCCGCCCAGACCACCACGCCGAACCTGGGTAAGGACGCTTTCCAGGAATGCGACACCAGCGGCATGACCTTCGCCGCCGTCAAGCATTCTTACCTGGTAAAGAATTCCAACGACCTTCCCCGTATCATGAAAGAGGCCTTCCACATCGCGCGCAGCGGCCGACCGGGCCCCGTGCTCATCGACCTGCCCAAAGACGTGACCGCCGGCCCCTGCACCGCTCCCTTCACCGACAAGATGGACCTGCCGGGCTACAAGATTCCGACCCACGCCCCCATCCAGGCGGTTGAGAAGGCTGCAGAATTCCTGAAAAAGTCCAAGAAGCCCCTCTTGCTGGTAGGCCACGGCGCCATGATTTCCGGAGCGAGCCGCCAGGTGCGCGAACTGGCCGAAAAGCTGAACGCTCCCGTGTGCTGCACCATGCTGGGCCTCGGCGCCTTCCCCACCGACCACGAGCTTTCTCTGGGCATGCTGGGCATGCACGGTACGGTTTACGCCAACAAGGCGGTGCTGGACTGCGATTTGATTTTCTCCATCGGTAGCCGCTGGGACGACCGTATCACCGGCAAGCTGGACGTGTTCTGCAAGGACGCCGTCAAGATGCACCTGGACATCGACCCCGCCGAAGAAGGCAAGGTGCTGCAGCCCGACGTGTTCCTCTGCGGCGACGCCAAGCTCGTGCTGGAACAGCTTTTGCCCATGGTAAACAAGCTGGACACCGCCGACTGGGTTAAAACTTGCCAGAGCTGGAAGAAAAAGTTTCCCCTCACCTACCCCAAGCAGGGGGGACTCCGCATGCAGCACGTTATTGCAACAGCAAGCAAGCTCACCGGTGGCAAGGCCATCGTCACTACCGACGTGGGCCAGCACCAGATGTGGGTTGCACAGTTCTTCGACATCAACTACCCACGCCAGCTGCACAGTAGCGGTGGTGCCGGTACCATGGGATTCGGATTCCCGGCGGCCATCGGCGCCTCCTTCGGCAACGAGACCGGCTGGCCGGTGCTCAGCTTCAGCGGTGACGGTGGATTCCAGATGACCGAAGCGGAACTGGCCACAGCCGCTATCCACAAGCTGCCCATCAAGATTTTCGTGATGGACAACAAGTACCTGGGCATGGTGCGCCAGTGGCAGGAACTCTTCTACGAGCACCGCTACTCTAGCGTGGACATGCAGGGCAACCCCGACTTCGTGAAACTCGCCGAGGCCTACGGCATTCCGGGGCTGCGTATCAAGCGCGCCGCCGACGCCGAGCGCGTCATCCAGAAGGCGCTGGAATACAAGGACGGGCCCATCCTCATCCATTGCGAATGCGAGAAGGAAGACAACGTGTTCCCCATGATTCCTGCCGGTGCCCCCATTACCAGCATGATTGTTGAACAGCCCAAGGCCCAGCTGGAAAAACCCACGGGATCGACCTAATAGGAGGATTTGAAAATGATTGATAAGGCACATTCTATTAGTCTGTTGGTTGCGAACCGCCCCGGCGTGCTGGTGCGTATCGCCCTCGTGTTCTCCCGTCGTGGCTACAACATCGATTCCCTGGTGGTCTCCCCCACTCTGGACCCGAATTTCAGCCGCATGAACATCATCGCCCACGGAAACCCCGAAATCCTGATGCAGATTATCAAGCAGCTGGAAAAGCTGGTGGACGTGGTGCAGGCCAAGGACCATACCGACACCAACGCGGTGGAAAAGGAACTGGCCCTCATCAAGGTGCGCTGTTCTCCGGACCAGAGGACCGAAGTGCTGCAGCTCTGCGACCACTTCAAGGCCCATACCGTAGACATGACCGAAAAGTCCATGATTATCCAGATTACCGGAAGCAGCGACAAGGTGGACAACCTGAAGAGCCTGCTCCAGAAATTCGAAATCGTGGAATACATCCGCACAGGCAAGGTCATCATGCTCCGCGGAGAAGACAAGACGTAAGCGAGAGCAAAGCTCTCGCACAATTCGGAATCCGGAATTCGGATTTCGGAATTCATTCACGAAAGAATCCGTCCGAACTTCGGGCGGATTTTTCTATATTCCGCCACAACAAGAAGGCTTTATGGCAGACTCTCAGGTTAAAGATTCTCTCGTTATCGGCGGTCACGAATTTACATCTCGTTTCATTCTTGGTTCCGGCAAGTATTCGCTGAAGCTCATCGAGGCTGCGGTACGTGACGCGGGAGCGCAGATAGTGACTCTCGCCGTGCGCCGGGCAAACACCAAGGACCACGAGAACATTCTGGACTACATTCCCAAGGGAGTGACGCTGCTCCCCAACACCTCGGGTGCGCGGAATGCCGACGAGGCGGTGCGTATCGCACGGCTTTCCCGTGAACTTGGTTGCGGCGACTTCGTGAAAATCGAAATCATGCGGGACACCAAGTACCTGCTGCCCGACAACTACGAGACGGTAAAAGCTACGGAGACTTTGGCAAAGGAAGGTTTCGTGGTGATGCCCTACATGTACCCGGACCTGAACGTGGCAAGGGACCTGGTGAACGCAGGGGCTGCAGCAGTCATGCCACTTGCCGCCCCCATCGGGTCCAACAAGGGCCTTTCTACCCGGGAATTCATCCAGATCCTGATTGACGAAATCGACTTGCCCATCATCGTGGACGCGGGTATCGGAAAGCCCTCCGAAGCCTGTGCCGCCATGGAGATGGGGGCAGCGGCCATCATGGCGAATACCGCCCTCGCGACGGCAGGCGACCTGACGCTCATGGCGGAAAGTTTCAAGCTTGCGATAGAGGCGGGTCGCAAGGCCTACCTGGCAGGCCTTGGGCGCGTGCTCACGCGCGGGGCTTCCGCCTCCGACCCGCTCACCGGATTCTTGCGGGACTAGACCTTTTTCCCGAAAAATCCCGCCAGGGTCTTTTCAAGAACCGCTACATCGATAGGCTTGGCCACGTAGGCGTTCATTCCCGCCTCCATGGCCTTTTCTATATCTGCGCTAAAGGCATTGGCCGTCATGGCCACGATGGGGACGTATGCCTGTTCCACATTGCCGAGACGGCGGATCCGGCGGGTGGCCTCGTAACCGTCCATGACGGGCATCTGGATATCCATCAGGATCATGTCGTAGTAGCCGGGATGGGCGCTGGACAGCTTGTAAACGCCCTCCTCGCCATTTGCCGCAAATTCCACCTCGAAGCCCATGTTTTTCAGGATCAAACCGGTCACTTCGCGATTGACGGCCATGTCCTCTACCAAAAGGACCCGCTTGCCGGCAAAGTTCACCGGGCAGTTCGGCAAGTCGGAGCCCCACTGGGTCTGCATGGCCGACTGGAGGCGCATGGGAAGCGTCACCACGAACTCCGTACCCTTTCCGGACTGGCTCTGCACCTGGATTTTTCCGTCCATCTGGTCCACGATGCGCTTGGTGATTGCCATTCCAAGGCCCACGCCCTGGACGCCGCTCAACGAGGAGGAGCGCTCCATTTCAAAGGCGTCGAACAGGCGGCTCGCAAGGCTTTCGGTCATGCCGATTCCGTTGTCCTTCACCCGCAATTCGTACAGGCCAAAGCCCTCCCTTTCCGAAGGCATCTCGGAAAGTCTCAGGGACACCGCTCCCCCGTCGGGCGTAAACTTGCAGGCGTTGCTCAAGAGGTTCATGACGACCCGGTTAAAGCCCTGGCGGGAACAAAGGACCAGCGGGTCTTTTACGCCGCTGCAGTCCACGGTGAAGTCGATGTTCTTCTCTTGCATCCGAGGCGCAAATGTTTCATGCCAGCCAGCCACCATTTCCCTTAAGTCCAGGGCGGACTCTTCCGTCTCGATTTTACCGCTTTCCAGGCGGCTCATTTCCAGCACGTCGTTCACCAGCGACAGCAGGTGCTGGCAGGAACGTTCAATCTTCGCTGCATTCTCCCTGATTTCGGGCAAGGTGGCGTCTTCCTTTTTGCAAAGGGCGACACAGCCCATGATTTCGTTCATGGGGGTACGGATATCGTGACCGATGTTAGAAAGGAATGCGGACTTGGCCTCGTGTTCCTTCTTTTCTGCGTTCAAGTCCTTGTGGACAGCCCCGATGCGTTCTTCCCCTTCTTCCACTTTCTTGAGGATAATCTTCATCAAGGAAAGAATCAAGAAAACAAAAAGACTACCCCCGAAGAGGATGGATGGGACCACGTTGTCGGAAGTCCCCACGTAGCCAACCGCCAGGTACCCCAGAAGGAACAGCACCAACAGCGCCAGGGGAATGTGGAGAGGGCCACGGCCCTTGTCCCAGTAGTTCGACCTGAGGACAACCCGTTCCAGCAAAATGTAACGGACAATGTTGAGAAGCATCAGGGCGCTTCCGGCGTAAACAAGAATCAAAGGCAGATTTTCCATACAACAACCTTAACTGAACTTAAATATAACGAATTCAAAAAATATGGGCGGGCCGTTTTTTCTAATTTCTGGGCACTATGGTCAAGTTGGAAGAATCCTGGCTGAAACTCCTGGGCGACCAGTTCGAGCAGCCCTATTTCCAGAAAATAAAGGAAACCCTCCTGAAGGAGAAGGCGGAACACCACGTGATATACCCGCCAGGGCCGAAAATCTTTGCGGCCCTGGACTTTTGCCCTGTAGAAAAGGTTAAGGCGGTCATCATCGGGCAGGACCCCTACCACAATCCCGGGCAGGCCCACGGACTCTGCTTCTCGGTGCCCAACGGAATCGACCCGCCCCCCTCCCTCATCAATATCTTCCAGGAACTCCACGACGACCTTGGCATCACGCCCCCGCAACATGGGAACCTGGAAAGCTGGGCCCACCAGGGCATCTTGCTCCTGAACGCCTCCCTGACGGTGCGGGCCCACCAGGCGGCAAGCCATGCGGGAATCGGCTGGCAGACCTTTACCGACACCATCATCCAGAGGCTCTCGCAGGTGCGGGAAAACCTGGTGTTCTTGCTCTGGGGCAGTTTCGCTATCAAGAAACAGGCCCTGGTGGCGCCAAACCGCGGGCACCTGATCCTCACCGCCCCACACCCGAGCCCACTTTCGGCCTACCGGGGATTTTTCGGCTGCAAGCATTTCAGCAAGACAAACGCATTCCTTGTAAGCAAGGGAATCGAGCCTATCGACTGGTCGGTGAAGTAAAACCCAATTCAAGAGTCTTGATGTAGTCAGTCCTAGCACCGAGGATTCGGACTATCAAAACCTTTTCCTTTTCTATCCTGTAAAAAACGATATTGCCTGCAACCGTCAAATAACGGTATTGCCCCAATGAAGAAAATTTCTCCTGCAAAGACGGCCCAAGCCTAGGGAAACGGGCCAATTCGCCGATAGCGTCAAGAATTTCAAGCACCCTGTTGTTTGCCGCAACAGGACTTTTTAATTCCGTTTCGATGTATTCTTTTATGCCGTCCAGGTCTTCGCCCGCCTTGGGCGAAAATACGATTTCCGCCATCTAGACCTCGTATTTCTTGCGGATGTCGGCGACAGACAACCAGCCCTTCTTTTTGGCGGAGTTCTCACCCTCGGCGAGGGCGTGTTGCAGTTCCAGTTCGGCTACCATCCGCTCGTATTCCTTGATGTCCACAACCACATAGCAACCCCTGCCGTTCTTGGTCAAGTAAACGGGAGTGTCCTTGGAAACATTCTTAAGGACTTCGTTGTAGTTTCGCAAATCAGAAACAGGCAGAATACAGGGCATGGGAACCTCCTGCCATAAATATACAAAATTTTAAGAAGAATATTAAGTAAATTTTTTAGAAAACAAAGAAGATTCCCCAAGCGGGTGACGGGGCGTTGCGGGGTGTCCCCGCAGAGGGGGTGGAGAGCGACGGAGTGCGAACCAGGGGGAGGCATCCCCCCCCCCTTTTTTTCTATATTTGTGCCCGCAATAAATCAAACTCAAAAGAGACAAATCTATGGGAAAATCACTCTATCAGAAAATTTTCGAAAGCCACACGGTAGCTAAGCTCCCGAGCGGCCAGTGCCAGCTC
>OCVV012845870.1_pt1 | contig 22774 bp, 16 predicted proteins | sample 1539721 | NCBI WGS metagenome assembly OCVV01 (sample SAMN02144230, study PRJEB22623) | gut metagenome | biome: sheep rumen | host: Ovis aries | place: New Zealand
TCTTCCTGTTTGCTGGCTACCAATTTTCGCAGATATTTCATCAGCTTTTTTGTCAGCGCTTCATCCTCCGCGATAATGCTCATATTGCGGTAAAACTCCGCATTCAACTGTGTTGTTGACATAATCAAAAAAATTTATGTTTGCAAATATACGAAAAACACAATAATCAAAGACTGCTTATCACTAAAATTTTAGCGGACAATTAATGATTAATGCGTTTTTGCAATTCTTCTGCGTCAAAATGTTGGAACGAGCACCTCATAAGTTTGACGTCTTAATTACCTAAGACGGAACAATACGTTGATATGCTCCTCGTCGAAATTGATGCCTTGTAAAGCAACTTGTTTCAATACAGTCTCCAGCTGGGGTATCTCGGCAAGATGTACTTGTATTTTTCTGTCATTCAAGATGTCTGCCTGACCACTAAAAGTATTCTTGAACCAGCATAATGCCGACTTTATAATCGGGTCGATGAACATTCCTGCTTGGTAGCTCAACATGATGTCGTTGTCTTTTACCTGCAAGACTGAAGTATTAACAGAAATGTTCTTACTGACTATCATTTTCACTTCCTTGCTAACCACGATGGTATCCTCATTGACATAGCCTAACTTCAGGTCTATCTTGTAGCGCTCTTTTACGAAATTCCCCACAACACTGTAAGGAATTTGCAGTCGAATAATTCCATTTGTATTTTCTAATCCTTTCGTCATATATTCATCATTTACAGTTTCTTTTTTACTCGTTTTTTGTTTATACACCAAAGCTTTTGCACTCTCTATGATGTCGGCAATCCACTGTTTATACTCAGACTGGCTTAGTGCATGCTTCTCAGACCACTCCTTGCCACACTTAGGACAACGATAATTCAGCTGAATGTCCTTATACAGCATCTTCTCAAGTTCTTCGCCCCATTGCTCCATGTTCGTCTTCATCAGAAGCCTGGCCACCTCTTTTGTTCCTTTCCAAATCAGTTTGCCTCCCACGGGTACCCATTCTACTATGGTCTCAGGCCCGTTATGCACCATCTGCCTGACAAATCCTCTCATTTCCCTGCCTTCCACATAATTTCCACAAGCTGGGCATTGCTGTATATATAGTTTCTTTGTCATTTACGATTAAAAATTGAATCTTTGAAAAAGTCTTGTAAAATTATCGGATTAACTAATTATAGCATAAATCTGTAATGAACATATGTTCATACAGTGAAGATTACACTTAAAAAAGTGGAGAAACACCGAAAAAGCAAGTCATATAAACTACATTTAGTAACACTCAAGTTTAAAACTGAAAGTACCCTGGACTTTTTCAAGTGGACTCAATATAAAAAACGATAAAACAAAATTATTAGGGTGCCACTATGACAACACTCTAAATCCCCTATGAGTTTTCAGATGTATCCTGTTCTCCTTCGGTGACTTTTCTATTCTCATAGGCCAACATCATCGTTCCTTTCAGACTTCCCTTCAGTTTCTTTGCTTGTGGACGGAATGTAGCATATGTCAGTCCACCAGAAATCAAACCACCTAATAAAGGCACAAACTTACTGACACCTTTTGCAAAACTTTGCTTTGTAAGACTAATGCCAATCCATTTTGCCACTTGCTTGACAAACGGGTATATGGCTCCTTTGGTCAAAGCATAGCGAGGGAGGCGTTTCAGTATTTCCTTCTGTACCTGCTCAGCCACCTCCTGTATCACCTTCTGTGCCGCAGCCACACCACCCATCACGCCAACAAAGACCGTAAGGAGACTGGCCGCACTTTCTGTGAACTTTCCATTCTCGTCGCACAGGTCAGGATATCCATAGACGTATGCCAGTTTTTGCGCCAGCACAAAAACGTGGTAGTAATACTGGAGCACATCGCCAGGCACTGTACCCAACATGGCCAGACCGCCAGGAATGCCCATGGCTGTGGAAATAGAAGTAACTATTAGCGTATGTTGTCTGATGCATTCGTTTGCTATATCATCTAACACAGACATTTCCACGTTGCCAATGGTTCCTTTTCCCAGTACCGTACTCAACTGAGAAGCCGTACAATAGACCGACAATTTTTCGGTCAAAAACGAATCGCGGGTAACTTTCACGCCTGGCATCTGCATGACTTTTGTCAGAACTTTATTCCAGACTTCAATTCCATTTTCCATGATTAAAATGTTATGCTATGATTTATATATGAGAAAAATCTAATAATAACAGATACATGAATTGCAATAACTGCAGCTATGATCTAAACCACATTGAGCTTCTTGCTTGGTGTAGCAACCTTTGGGGCTGGATGTGCATTAACTACTAGTGAGGTTACTACTGTCACTTCTTTTTGTCATAGTCTGACAGTGGGTAGAACTCCACATTGACTTTCCACGTCCGCTCTTTTTCCTCCTTTAGCATATACGAATTTGTTCCCTCTGTTCCGCCTTCTACAGATGCAAGAAGGTATTTCAGGTCTGCCTCAATTCTTTTCCGTTCAGACTCTGTTGTCATTTCGGAACTTGATGTGGATATCACAAATTCACTATGAACCAGTCTGCCAGCCAATCGGCTTTCACATTTGCGCTGCCACTCTAATCTATGGCTGTACCAAACTGTATCGGGTGGTAGAGCCGGTTTCCCTGCCAACAGGAAATCGTCGCTACCTTCCAAAGCATTCCTCAATTTCCTCGAAATCTCGCTGCTATCCTCTGATTCATAAGAGCCATGAGCACTATATTGATCTGCATAGTCGCCGCCTCCATGAATATCGCGTTTTCGATGAGCTAAACATTCTTCACCGTTTTCAAAGTTATCACTATAGTCAATGTGTTTAGCCCCGAGGTGGTCCATGATATTTTTGAACTCTTCTATTTCGTCACGCAGGATTTCAACCTCGTATGTCTCATAAGGAATATAGAAATCGGTACGATATGGATGACATACATATAGAGTGTTACTGATAGGATGTCCTGCAGGGAATTTCATATCTCTAGGAATCTCGGCTATTGGCAAGACACGGAAACTTTGAGGCAAGTAAAAGAGTTCGTCGCAAATAACCAAATGTTTACGCTGCTGTAGTGGTAACGACAAGAAGTTCTGTGAGAACGAACTCTGAAGCATAGAAAACTCTTCCTCGATTTGTTGCGTTGAAAAGAATGTGCTCTCTGTTCTTTTTTTAGATTTGTAACAGATAACCTCTTGCATGGCTGCATAGGTATCTTGTGCATTGCGACCTTGCCCCATAATAATGCCTTTCAGTACTCTTGTATTATCATCCTTAAACAAAGCAAGCGAGGCATTAACGGCCTTTAATGCACTATTTCTGTCTCCAATGAGTTGATAGGTTGCTGCTATTGTGGCATAGAGTATAGCTTTTTGATTATCAGTGTTAGATTCATCACCCAATTGATGTTGCAACTCTTTTACATAGTCTTGTTTTTCCTGCTGTGAGGCATGTATAAGCGAAGGATATTTGTCCCTCAACTCCACGACAAAATTATTCCCTTTCTGCTGCTCACCCAGCCATGAATTATATTCTTCTGTCTGGTCGCCATTAGGGTCATCGGTTTCCCACTCATTACCACAATTCGGACAAACGAAATGATAATCTGAACCGAAAAGAGATTCAGATGTTGCATTTATGAGTCCCAAACGTCTTCCAAAACTTTTTCCTATATCCCTCCCGCACTTCTCACCTATCTTTCCAAACAGATTGCGACCGAGAGATGCACCTATCCTAGCAACCCTCTCCGTCGCACTATCAAAACCTCGTGATGCCTTGTCAAGAACCCTCTGTTTCTCGACAACGCACAATTGACCACATTTTGGACATTTTTGTATCATAATAAAAACGAATTTAGATCACCATATTATAGAACCTTTACTATAAGAATCACCAAAAGTCTTATGACAACTGTCACTTTCGTACTCACAGGAATCAGACTTCGAAATTTTCTCGATTTTTACGGTTACTCGGAATGTTTGCATAGCTAATTTTGTTTTTAATTGCCTCCACTCCCCTCTGAGGTGGGTTAGTTAAAATAGAGTGATTTATACGAAAAAAGCGTGGGAGTCTTACACATTTGCTCGTCCCGACACTCAAGCCTCGCATGCTTCCAAGTCAAGAACGAGAAGTATGCAGAGGCCCACGCATATATACCAACAACCCTTGCACAAAACTGTGCAACAGGTGAGTTGTACCTATACGTAGGCATCTACTGCGGCTTCTCATGACTTGGCTATGAATTGCGAGTTCGAGCGTCAATCAAAGCGTTAGTAAACGCCTATGTTCTATATATGTTTGCCCAACGGTTTCTGTCAGTCAGATTTCCTTTTGGACAATGCAAAGATATTCAAAATCTGTCATTACTTGCAAGTTTTTCCTGAAAAAAGAACGGACTCGATGCAAAAAAGTGGCGATTTCGTAAAATTTTACGGAAAGTTGAATGATTTTGTGCTTAAGTAACAATAAAAAAAACAAGTTTGTACTAACGACATGAATTGTTTTCGAAAAGAAATCAGGATAAATAGGGTCCGCTAATTATCCTGATTTCTTTCCTAAAATAAAAAGTACCAAGTTGCTTTTAAACGATTACTACATGAAGAATGAAACAACTCATCATATCGGCTGAATAAAGACTTTCTTAATTCTTCATTCTACATTTTTCGTTTTCATAAATTGTTAGCCTTGAATTCCTTGTCGTCCATCAGTTCCTGGGGGATGACCACTGCCATGCGTCGTTCGGAATAGGCTGAGAAATAGCCGTAGCAACCTCCCTGGATGTTACTCTTGGGATTGATGGCTTTGGAACCGTTCTGGTGGAGAGCGTAGAAGTAGTCGAACGCAGCCTTGTCGATGGAGCGCACATGGAAGTGGAGCGTGTCGCCCACGTGCAGCACCTTGTCGGCATCCTCGGGTTTGTCGTCGTTGATGACATCTTCGCTGACGAAAGCCACGGGGTAGTTGATGGCATGAGTGGCACTTGCCCAGCGGTCGTTTGCCACGTCCCAGGCATAGCTCTTGTTGGCGCGGTAGATGTGGCAGTAGTAGAAGTTTTCCATCGTGGAGTCGTCCCTCACCACAAATCGCGACACGAGCATCTTGACGGTTGCCACGTTCTGCCAGTTGACATAGCAGCGATAGAGGTAGGGAGGTTTCTGCATGGTGGACTGCGAGGTGAATGTCTTGCCTGCCACTTCCACTTTCAGTCCATAGGTTTTTCCTGCCTCGGCATGAATCGGTGCAGAGAAACGGTTTCCAGCCAAACGCTTGAGTTGCTGTGTGCTGCCATCGGGCAGTGTGACCGTCACAACGGCATCGTCCATCGGCAGTTGGGCTGTGCTTCCGCTCAGGTTGCTGGTTTGCGAAAGAATGACCAAGCAACTGTCTTCGTTGATGGTTCCTTCGACCACGTACTTAGGCTCCACGTCCTGATAATCCACATCCAGCTCCTTGGAACAGGAAGACAGGTAAGTGAAAAGTGAAAAGTGAAAAGTGAAAAATAATACAGAAACGAAGGATGATGAACCTTTAGCTCGGCGTAGCCAATGTATTTTCGTTTTCATATTTTATTAATTTAGTCTCCTGAAGAAATATACTAAATGTACTAAATTTTTCTTAAGTCTATTTTGTACATTTCTTTAGGAGATTTTTCAAAAGTTTAGTGAGAAAGAAACGGATGGCACGATGCCAAGAAGAGAGTATTGCGTTGCCTTGATACCATTGGAACGTGTGTCGTCCTGCTCAAAGATTACCATGAAGGGATTGAAGTGGTTATAGACGTTGAAAATGTCGAACGACCACGACTGTGTCGTCTTCTTCATCTTCTTGGTGTAGGCAGCACTGAGGTCGAGCCGATGATAGGCAGGCATTCGGTAGCTGTTGCGCTCGTTGTAGTAGAAGAAGGTGGTTCCGTCCATCAACTTGTACATGGAGTTAGGGGCAGTGAGTGCCTGTCCCGTGTTGAAGTTCCACGTTCCCGTGAGTGTCCAGCGCTTGTTGAGCTTAAAGATGCCCACCAGCGTGATGTCGTGGCGGCGGTCGTTGCCAGCCGTGTACCATTCATTGTCGTTGATGCCTTCAATCTTGTTCTTGCTCCACGAAAGTGTGTACGACAGCCATCCCTGCAAGCGTCCTGCATTCTTGCGAGCCATCAGTTCGAGTCCGTAAGCACGACCTTTGCCTGCCAGCAGAATGCGCTCCATCTCGATTTGGGAAGTGGCATCGAGTCCGTCCTTGTAGTCGAGCACGTTCTTCAGGTCCTTGTAGTAGATTTCCGCGCTGGCATCGTAGGTCTTGTCGTCCTTCAGCCAGAAGAAGCCGAGGCTTACTTGGTCTGCCAAGAGAGGCTTGAAGATGTTGGAGGTGAAGGTGTAGCGGTCGATAGGTGTTGACACCGCCTGACTGCGCACAGCCTGTATGTGCTGGGCGGTGCGACTGTAGCCGAGCTTCATGCTCCACTGCTCGTTCATCAACCAGTTCATGCTCACGCGAGGTTCCAGGTTGAAGTAGGTCTTCACAAATTCCTTGCTGCCGTAGTCATAGACTTTCGTGATGTTGCCGTCGGCGTCGATGTCGTAATAGGGTGAGCCGCCGAGCACAGAGAACAAGTTGGCTCGCAGTCCGAAGGAGATGGACAGCGACTCGCGAGGACTCCACACGTCGCCAATCCATGCGTCGTTCGTCCAGCCACGGCGTTTCTCTCGGGCGTAATACTCAGCCTGGATGGTCTGCTCACCCGACTTCAAGTCAATCAGCAACGACTGCACACCGATGTCCCAACGATGGTGTGGACGGTCGATGTGGATGTTCTCTTTCAGTCCTCCCTGACGGATGAATCCCTTGAATGCTTGCGACATGCCAGCGCCGTCGTAGCTCATGTCGGTGTCGAAATTGGAATAGATGAGCGAGAGTGTGGAATACACGTCGTGCTTCGACGAGTACATCCATCGCAGCGTGGCGTTCTTGTTGCCCCACTTCATGCCCAACAAGTCTTCCACGCCGATATTGTCGCGCCCCGTGAAGAGCGACAGCGTGAGTCGGTTCTGTGCATTCGGACGATAGTCCAAACGGGCATTGATGTCGTAGAAGTTCAGGTCGTTGTTGCGATACTTCTTGATAGGTTTGAAGAACAGGTCGATGTAGGAGCGGCGAGCTGCCACGAGAAACGAGCCCTTGTCCTTGCCCAGAGGTGCTTCGATTTCACCTCGTGCCAAGAGCAGACCAATGCCGAAGTGTCCCTGGAAGCGGTCGTGACTACCCTCGCGTCCGTTCACGTCGAGTATCGACGATGTGGCACCGCCGAGACGGGGAGGTATCAAGCCCTTGTAGAGCGTTCCGCTCTGAATCACGTCTTCGTTGAATGGCGAGAACAAGCCCATTGCGTGCCCCACGTTATAGACGGGTGCCTCATCGAAAAACACGAGGTTTTGCGACGATGTGCCGCCTCGCACCTGATAGCCGGTCGAGATGTCGCTCTCGCTCTTCACGCCTGGGAGCAGCTGGAGCGAACGAATCAGGTCTTTCTCGCCGAAGAGGGAAGGCATCTTGGTCAGTTCCTCCACGTCAATCGTCTCGGCTCCAATCTGCACGTTGTTTCTGCGCTGCTGTGCCGAATGAGCCACCACCTCCACTTCGTCAATCTGCACCGAATCGCGGAACTCGCTCTTCGTCTGTGCCGATGCCGACAAGCCGAGCGTGGCAGCCACGGCTGCAACGACATATCGTTCTATTTTTGATTTCATGGTCATTTTTTCGTAAAACCCTGCAAAATTACACAAAATTTTATGAAGGCGAAAAAGTCTCCTAAAGAAATCAGCGAAATCGGCAAAATTTAAAATTTTGCACATTTAGTTCATTTGGCTTCGCTGAGCTAAAGGTTCTTTAGGAGTCTCCTTTTCATTTTTCACTTATTTGTGCCTTATTTGTGTTCATTTGTTGACAAAAAAACAAATTTGTTGATTCACTTTTCCTTCGAACCTTCGTTGCAATCCGTATGAACGTTCGTTCGAAATGCAACGAACGCTCAACAAAGTTCGTTTGAACGTTCAAAAAATCAGACGAAACACTTTCCGTCTATCCTTTTTTTCGTATCTTTGTCACGAAACTTCGAAAAATTAAAAATTAAAAGTTAAAAATTCCAACCATAACGATAACCATAACCATAACTATCCATCCGGACGGCGGTTAAGGTTAAGGTTAGGGTTAAGGTTCATTTTTAATTTTTAACTTTTAACTATTAACTTTTAACTTACCATCCCTACATGAAAAAAATCCTTTTAACCATCGGATGCTGCTTAGTGGCGTTCGGATTGTCGGCACAGACCAAGTATGAGAAGTCGGCACGAGAAGAAATCGCTGAGAACCGTTTCCTTTCGGGAAGCAACTATCTCGACTACGACAACTACCCTGCTCCTGAAACTCTCACCAAGGCACCAAAGGGTTACGAGCCTTACTACCTGACTCACTACGGACGGCACGGCTCGCGATGGCTCTTGGGCGATGGCGACTACACGGGATGTATCAACCCGTTGCTGAAAGCCAAGAAAGAGGGAAAAATCACTGCGCTCGGCGAGGAAACGCTGGAGAAACTGCAAAAGGTGTTTGCCTCTGCCAAGGGACGCATGGGCGACCTCACCGTGGTGGGAGAACGTCAGCACCACGGCATCGGCAAGCGCATGGCACAGCACTTCCCAGAGATTTTCCTGAAGAAGAATGTGCCTATCGACGCACGCTCCACGGTGGTCATCCGCTGCATCCTGTCGATGACTGCTGAATGTGAGGAACTGAATGCAGCCAACCCTACTGCACGCATCCACAACGACGTGAGCGAATCGCTGCAATACTATCTGAACCAGCCTTGGCGTGGCGAAGTGCGCCGCAGCGGAAACGGACGCTGGAAATATCTGGAGCCATACAGACGTGACTACACGCACCCTGAGCGCATCTGCTCGCTCATGTTCAATGACCCTCAATGGGTGGCTGACTCGCTGAAGGGTGGAGGCTCGTTCATGCGCAACCTCTTCGATGTGGCTGCCAACATGCAGAGCCACGACTTCGAATGTGAGAAAGGTCGCATCCCAGGACTCGACGTGAAGAACTACGACTTGCTTTCTCTCTTCACCGCCGAGGAATGTTACGACCAATGGCGCATCCGCAACATCGACTGGTACTTGGGTTATGGTGCTGCTCCTCAAACCAACTCCATGATGCCTTTCAGCCAGAAGAACTTGCTGAAGAACATCATCGCCACTGCCGACACGGTGACGCAGACGCAAGCCACCCTGCGATTCGGGCACGAGGTGTGTGTGATGCCACTCGCCTGCCTGCTCGAACTGGGCAATAGCGGTGCCGTGGTGGAGGACTTGGGCAAGCTCGACGAGGTGTGGCGCAACTACAACATCTTCCCAATGGGTTGCAACATTCAGCTCATCTTCTATCGTCCGAAGAAGGGCAAGGCTGGCGACATCCTCGTGAAGGCTCTGCTCAACGAGCGCGAACAGACGCTGCCGGTGCCAACCGACTCTTATCCTTATTATAAGTGGAGCGACCTCCGCAAATACTACGTGGACAAGATTGAGCGTTTCGAAGCCATCGACAAGGAGAATTAACAGGAACGAAAATTCATGGAAATTCACGGGTAATTCATGGTAATTCATGTTTCATATTTTAACGCGAATTGTCGTGAATTGACCGTGAATTTTTCGTAAATTATTTTATGAAAGAGAACATAATTTCATGAAAATTTACGGGTAATTCACGGAAATTCATGTTTTTTATTTTAACGCGAATGGTCGTGAATTGACCGTGAATTTTTCGTAAATTATTTTATGAAGAGAACATAATTTTATGGAAATTCACGGATAATTCACGGAAATTCATGTTTTTTATTTTAATGCAAATTGTCGTGAATTAGACGTAAATTACCATAAAAACAAAATGGTGGTTATCGTTTGCGTAAAAAAGAAGAATGAAAAATGAAAAGGCTATTTGTGTTCATCGGCGTGTATTTGTTGACTTCGGTATTGCTTTTTGCTCAGAAATCCCATTGGAGGATTGAAGCGGAAAGTCCACAGACTGTGGTCAGTTGGCGAGGGGACACGGCAGACATTGTTTCTCCGCAAGGCACGACGCTGTGGTGGAGGGAAAAGATGAAGGGAAACGTGGTGATTGAATACAACGCAAGGGTTGTGGTGGAGAACGAAAGAACGGAGGAATGGAACCGCCTGAGCGACTTGAATTGTTTCTGGATGGCAAGCGACCCGAAGGCAAAGGACGTGTTTGCCCGCATGAAAGAACGAGGAGGTAAATTTGTCAACACCTACCAGCTGCAACTCTACTACTTGGGCTTCGGAGGCAACTACAACAAGACGACACGTTTCCGTCGGTACACGGGCGATGCAAGGGGTGTGGAGGACGCAGCCTTTCGTCCTGCCATTCTGAAGGAATACACGGACGAGGCACATCTGCTCAAACCCAACCATTGGTATCATATTCGCCTTGAATGCAAGGATGGTAGAGTGAAATACTGGATGGATGGCGAATGCCTTGTGAACTATTGCGACCCTCAGCCGCTCACGGAAGGATGGTTCGGTTTCCGCACCACCTTGTCGCATACGCAATTCTGCCATTTCAAGTACGAAGCCGTGAATCCCGACGAACAGCCCATCGAACTGAACTGGATTCATAATCTTAATGAAAACAACCATCCGGATGGCACTTTTCACTTTTCACCTTTCACTTTTCACTCTCCTCACTCCACGCTTCACGTTTCTCCAACCACCTTTGGCGTACCATTCTCAAAAGGGGAAGTGACGGAAAAGACATCGTTTTCGCTGAAAGACACGAAAGGGAACGACATCAGTAAGGACACATGGACTCTTGCCTGGTGGCCCGATGGCTCTGTGAAGTGGCAAGCCTTTGCTGCTGTTGCTCCGCAAAGGAAGCTGTATTTAACGAAAACGAACCAACGAACTGCCACAAACAAGCACAAAGCCATCAAAGTTTCTGATGGAAACAAACAAATCAAGATTGATGCTGGAACGTATCAGATATTCATTCCGAAACAGGGAAAGGCACTGGTGGATAGCATCGTGATGAATGGAAAAAGAATCGGGGGAGAAGCACGTTTGCGCTGCTCCTATGACAACATGGAGGGTGATGCCGACAGTTATCGCTCAGAGCGCATTAGTGGTGTGAGCCATGTGGATAGTGCTGTGGTGGAACGACAAGGCGACGTGAGTTGTGTCGTGAAAATCTGTGGTTGGCACGTCGCATCCAACGAGCAAATGCTTCCGTTCGTCGTCCGACTCTACGTCTATGCTGGCAGCGACGAAATGAAGTGGGTACACACCTTCGTGGTGGATTCCCTCTCAGCCGAGCGACGCATCAGTTCGGTAGGTATCAGTTTCGATGTGCCTTTCCGTGAAAACAACTACAACCGCCACATCCGTCTCGACAACTGGACGGAATCCGTGCAACCATTAGCAGCACGTCGGCTCATCCGTTGGAATGGAAGTGATGCCGAACGCCTGCAAGTGCAACAAACAAAACTGCCCGACATGGCGGAATTCGACCCAACGAGCAGAAACATGATAGAGAAGATTGCCTCGTGGGACAAGTACCGACTCTCGCAACTCTCGCCCAACGGTTTCTCCATCCGCAAGGCAGCCACGGAACTTTCCCCTTGGATTGGCACGAAAGAAGGACAGCGAGCCGATGGCACGATGTGGGTAGGCGACGTGAGCGGAGGCATGGCAATTGCACTGAAAGACTTCTGGCAGAGCTATCCTTCCACACTCGAAATCCGCCATGCACGGAGCAACGCAGCCGAAGCCACGGCGTGGTTGTGGAGCCCCGAAGCAGAACCCATGAACCTTGCCCATTACGACAGCATTGCCCATACGCTCGATGCAGCCTACGAAGATGTGCAGGAAGGCATGAGCACTGCCTACGGAGTGGCTCGCACCAGCGTGCTCCGAGTGCGAGTGATGGACTCATGCCCCAACGACTCCGCTTTTGCCAACATCGCTCAACAGATGCAAAGTCCGCAGCAGTTGGTTTGCACACCTGAATATCTCCATCGCAAACGCGCCTTCGGCATCTGGAGTCTGCCCGACTACTCCACCCCGACAGCACAGAAGATTGAAGCACGACTCAAGCACATTTCCGATTATTACCAAGATGCCGTGGAACGCTACGGATGGTATGGTTTCTGGAACTATGGCGACGTGATGCACCAATTCGATGCAGCGCGAGGCGACTGGCGTTATGACGTGGGAGGCTATGCCTGGGACAATACCGAACTGGCAAGCAACATGCTCTTCTGGTACGATTTCCTCCGCACAGGCGATGCAGGAATGTGGCGCATGGCGGAGGCAATGACACGACACACAGGCGAAGTGGATGTCTATCATGCTGGAGCCAACAACATGCTCGGTTCGCGCCACAATGTGTCGCATTGGGGTTGCGGAGCCAAGGAAGCACGCATCAGTCAGGCTGTTTGGAACCGCTTCTACTACTATCTCACAGCCGACGAACGCTGTGGAGACCTCATGCGCGAAGTTCGCGATGCCGACCAAAAGCTCTACACACTCGACCCCATGCGACTGGCTCAACCACGCGGACTCTTCCCTTGCACTGCCCCAGCCCGCCTACGCATCGGTCCCGACTGGCTGGCATACGCCGCTAACTGGATGACGGAATGGGAACGCACGAAGAACGTGAAGTATCGCGACAAAATCGTAGCTGGCATGAAGAGCATCGCAGCCTTGCGCCACGGCATCTTCAGCGGACCGAAAGCACTGGGCTACGACCCAGCCACAGGCATCATCACCAACGAATGTGACACCGCCATGCAAAACACCAACCACCTTCTCACTATCATGGGCGGATTCGAAGTGATGAACGAAATGATGGGAATGATTGACCTCCCCGAATGGAACCGCACTTGGCTCACCCATGCCCGCGACTACAAGCGCAAAGCCCTCGAAATCTCCAACAACCGTTTCCTCATTCCTCGTCTCTCAGCCTACGCAGGTTGGTTGCTACCTTCAGACGAACACATCAACACCGCTTGGTCCGACCTCCTCCGCTTCGAACGACAAGGTGGCACCACCGCTCCTGTGCAAAGCACTAACGATGCTGCCACCTGGACCCTCGATGCCATCTTCATGCAGGAAGTCTGCCCGAGGTGATAAGGCATTTTTCATTTGCTTTTCAACTGAGAAATGCCAAGTTTTTTATATTATAACATTTTGTTAATTGAATTGATATATTATCGGTTCTACATCTTTTGTTTCTTGAATAAAGAAAAGCAATTTATAGTTTCCTTCATTAAGAAAATAACCATTATTTATGTATTCCTCAATTAAAGACTCTACTTGTTTTGCACTACTATTAACTATCAGATAGATTGCATTTTCATAATTAAGACTGGCTAAATATGCATTCAACTTAAAAAAGTCTTTCATAAAGGCAAACTTTCCCAATTTCTTTGCTGTTTTAGCTTCCAGAGCCAAATATTGTCCTTCTCCTGTATTACCTGCTTCAGAATCATAGCTACTATGTATAACCAAATCTGGTATCGTTTCAAACTTTGAATCTTTTATCACAATCTCCAAATCATTGCATGTTTTCTGAACCTTATCAGAATTAACGTTTAAAAATTTGTTAGTTTCTCCTCCAACAAACAATTCTGATGAATAAAGCTCTAATCGTTCGCTTGTTTCATTATATTTTGATATTTGTTTTCCAATTTCAAAAACTAAAGTCAAAACATAGTTCCTTTCTAACACAGAACTATCAGGGTCTTCCGTATTTGTCACTAAAGACATATTGTGAGCTATTGTTTTCATTGCACTAAAACAAGTTTTCACATATCCTTTTAGCTCATCTTCTTTAACAACTTTCAGATGTTTAAATTCATTTTTGTTCTCTGCCATATCAATATAATTTTTAAAAATCCAACTTTCTACCACCAATAAACTCTTCATTCTGTAAGGTTTCACTTTGAGCAGTCTGGCTTAAAGATGCACTGACTGCATTCTCATTTGCCCATGCCCGAATTTTTGTAAATTCCTCCTTGCGCATCTGCCCCATCGGAACCACATGGGTAATCGTTTTCTCAAAATCCTTCATAGACAAGTCGGCATCTCTATCACCATCAATCTTACGTGAGAATGACTGAATCAATGAATCTGCCACCCATGCTTCAAGTTCAGCCCCTGCTAAAACAACATCCTTTCCAAAGGTCTGTTCACCACTTAGAGATGCCAGTTTATCTAAATCAAACTTGCTTACATCTCGTCCCAATTTGGAAATGTGAATGCTTAATATTTTCTTTCGCTCTTCCGCCGTTGGAAAATCCACGAAGAATATCTCATCAAATCTACCCTTGCGCAACAATTCGGGAGGCAACCCATTGATATTATTTGCTGTTGCAAACACAAATACAGGAGCGGTCTTTTCCTGCATCCATGTAAGCAAGTGTCCAAACACACGAGTAGAAGTGCCACCATCACCTCCTCCACCAGACGTTCCAGACAATCCTTTCTCTATTTCATCTATCCACAAAATAGACGGAGATATAGCTTCTGCTGTTTTCAAAGCTAACCTCATATTCGATTCAGAAGAACCGACGATACCTTGGAAAATCTTACCCATATCTAATCTCAACAAAGGCATACTCCAAGCTGTTGCTACACACTTTGCAGTCAAGGACTTTCCACATCCAGGAATGCCAGTCAACAAAACACCTTTTGGTGGTTTTACACCATACTTCAATGCCTCGTCTCCAAAACAATGACTACGTAGTTCCAACCATTTTTTTAATGTCTGTAAACCACCCACATCATTTAAATTCAACTGACTATCAATATATTCCAAAATGCCAGTTTTCCTAATTATCTGTTTCTTTTCAGAAAGAATTCCTTTCAAATCAGAAGCATCTATCCGTCTATCAGAAACCAAAGCTCTTGCAAAACTGTTTTCAATTTCAAGTTTTGTTAAACCAACAGAAGCATCAACAAACTTCTCCAGTAGTTCTTTACTTACGTCGATATCAACGCCTTGCATTCCTTTGTAATTGTTCAAGAAGGAAGTTATAATCACCTTTACTTCATCTCTTGTGGGAAGTGGGAAATCAACTATTGTTATTTCCTTTTGCAAGTCTGTAGTCAACTCAAAAGTAGGAGCTATAATAATACAATTACTTTTATACCCCTTTCTCCTAATATTGATGGCAAAGTCTCTCAAACGCCTACGATTGACGGCAGGAGCCTTACTATTCAAGTAACCATCAGCATCACAAAAGACAAAAAGGTTTCTGCTCCCCTGCTCTTTTGCTCGATTTTCACAGAATTTCAATGCAGCAATGAAGTCAAGTGTTTTTTCTTGACTTGCACTACTTCCATTTGCATAAATCACACCATCTGTAGAGTTCCATATAAACACCTGATGATTGATACTCTGAGCTATGCCTTGAAGTTCTCTGAGCACCCTTTCTTCTTCAAAAGATTCAATTACCAAAACCGCATAGCGAGCTTTTATGTAATCTGTCAAGTTTTTGTTAAAGTTCTGATTCATATATTTTGTTTACAAAAATTATAACTCCAAAGATCTGCCAGATTCAACAGGAATAGCATCTTTTAAATCACGTAGAATTGTACTACTTATATCAACTTTTCTAATCTCTACGTTTTCATCGTTAGTACGAGCTGAAGGCTGAGCATCTTCATTCACAGAAACTCTTCTGCGAGAAGCTATTCTTTCGTCTGTTTTACCCAAAAGAACAGCATCTAAAACAGTTAAGAACTTTCTGAAGAATAAATCTGGATTGCTGGTAAATTTTTCTAATGCCACCATGTGAAAGCCTATGACTGTATCATCAGAAAAACACAATCTCAAATATCTTCGATCAGATTTTTTATTATTTCCCCAACCCATATATCCAATTTTAACAATATCACTGATTTTTTTATTAACAATTTCCCAATTTCCGCCTTTATTATAGGCTATTATTACTTTTTTATCAGTAACCAACATCATATTACTATCAGATTCTAATTTCTCGTAAGAATCAAAATTCTGATAACTTGCCTGTATCTTTTCATCAACTTCCATCCCCAACAGTTCAGATATTTCCATGTTTACTACATAATCAACATCTTCATGAAATTTAATAGACTTTAATAGATGGTAAAGAGATATTATCAAAGGTGGCAAAAAGATAGCATAGAGCCATCCTCCTGCAAGAATGACCACCACTGAAAATAAAATAAAACCTCCATAGACATACATATTTAGTTTCTTTATTTGTTCGTTTGATAATCTATACATCCTGAAAGATTTTTCTGGTTTATAATCACGACCTTTAAAAAAATAATAGCCGCCACCCCCGAAAAAAATGGAAGATATGAAATACAGAAGACGATTTTCATCATCGTAAAATAATCCAAGAACACTTACAACAATAAATACAATTAAAGCAATTTTTAACCATTTTGCTTTAGATTCACCTACAAGTGAAGGATACATTTTAATTCCCTCAATAATCGTAACTTTATTCATAATTGTTATTTTTTAAATGTTAATATTATTTGTTTTAAATATTCCAGTTTTAGTGATACTGTTACCATTTACTACATATTCAACAATTTGTTTAGGCTTAAACAATTCCAAATTAATTCTATTGGAAGTTACAATAAACTTTTTTCCCAAATAGGGATGAGGCAGTTTACAATCGTATCTACCAACAATTGATAAGTCAGCAAGAGCAAGAACTTTGAGTAAATTACGTTTTGTTTTTATCTCTTCCCATTGATAACCAGAAAAAATGATTGAAGTTAATTTTGAATCTATCTCGCTTAGTAAGGTGTATAATTCATTGGGATAATCCAAAGGCTCTCCGCCAGAGAAGGTTACTCCTTCTATTTCCTTATCCTCATTAATCATTCTTGCAAGGCTGACGACATCCATCATATAATCTTTTGTATAAGGATGAGTCTCTGGATTGAAGCATCCTTTGCAATGAAACTTACAGCCCTGAACCCAGATGACTAAACGATTTCCCGGACCATTTATACGAGAGTGGCAGATGTTATTGATTGGCAAATCCATAGTTTTCAGAAACTCAGACTTAATACTTGCAGAACTTCATTGTCAATTTGCATTTCAACCTCCTGCTTCCATTCTGTCTTTAGTTGCGATGAAGGTTGAGAAAGCACATCTTCAATGTCTTCGGTAAGTTTTGTACAAAAGTCGCTCTTAACCCCTTTCACATCCTCTATTATTTGATCATTCTCTGAAAGAACAGAAAGGGTATATTCAAGATTGGGACCGAAATTTACTATCATGCCATTAGGCTGCTTACTCACTTCATATCTTGTTGCATTCAAATCAAGTTTACGTAAAACTTTGTCAACAGCCACCTCAATATAAGCATTCCGAAATTGTTCTGCTATAATCTTATCTTCATTAGGGTTAAAGTCATTGTGGTGTTCAACAAAGAGTTCATACTTATCTTGTTCAACTCTACAAACAAAGATGTGTCCTCCTTCTATCTTACCGATGATAGCCCGATATTGATTGCGTCCCATATACCCAAGTCTCCCGAGTATTTGTTTTCCAAAGTCTGATGAATAATCGCAGACTAAATTAGTAGAACACTTGATGTTCATTTTTCGAAATGCCTTAACTATAGCATCCTCACTTGTGTATGAAAAATCAAATTTTGTACAATGTGACATAAATAACTCAATCTAATTAGTAAAGCATAGGTGACAAAGGCATAAAAAGAAAAGTGTGAGTCTGGAAAACTTTTATCCTGTCAGAAGGCTCTGGACTGCCCGAAAAACCGAATAAAAGAAACAGCTCACACCTCTGACGTATTTGGAATGTATGCACAGACTTACATGCATACAGCAAAATACAATCAAGAGGAAGAGCGTTTCGATTCCATTCTTCGGTTTTTCAGTGAATTGTCCAGATTCTCTGACAAAGAATGAAAGCTTAACGCTTTCCTAAATATGTCTGAAGTCATATCGTTTCACCTCAAGATGAGGATGAAGCACGGACTTCAAGGGCAAATTTAAATAAAAATTGTGAAACTGAATTCATGTTGAGCTGTTTTTTTTGTTTGGATTGCAAAAATAGCACATTAGAAGTAAACTACCAACGTCCAATCTGTCCATTTAGCATGACGAATGAAGGTAGAAAAGATAAAGAGAGGTAAGCGAAAAGCCTAAATTAAGGACAAAGGACAAAGAACAATGTACAGGCTTTGAAATTTGTACTTTGTAATTGCACTTTGTACTTATCTTCACGCTTCATGTCAAATATAATAACTGAAATTATTCAGAAAAACGGAAGTTTTTGTTTTTTCTATGAAATCATCAGATGAAACGAAAAACTACATTTTTCTGTTTTTCCGTTCTTTTCCGTTTTTTCCGTTGTTCTTTCTACTCATGCAAGTTTCTCTCATTTCTGTATATTCAAAATCATCTGTAGAACAATTCCTTCAGTTTCGTTTTTGATATATCGTTGTACTGCTTCGGAGACATCTTCTGCTGGAAGGTCCGAATAATCATGCTGCAGTTTCTCCTCTATTGAAGGAGATTCTTGGAGGAACTGGTGTAGTGCTTCACTCCAATGCTCTTGCACTGAAGCTGAAAAAACTGAATCCCGAAAGGGACCGATTGTGGAATGATATATGTCTGAATAGGCTTGCGGAACGCTACGAAGTAAGGATGCATGGCGTGAAGTGTCATCGCTTGGAGAGGTAGAAGAAGTATTGTCCAGTGTGTTCGTCTCTATCTTTTCAAGATGTGCATCGGGGAAAACAGGAGATATCGGCTTCTGAATGGTGTCTTTCAATAATTCGTCTTTTGATAATTCTGGTTCTTTCTCTTCTGGTTGGGATAAAGGCAGTTCTTTGACTGGAGTAGTATCGATTGATTCTTTCTCCACTTCGTTCGATTGGAAAGGGTGAGAAATGAAAAATGAAGAACGAATAATAAAGAATGTGATAACGATAACGAAAACGATAACAAGAGCTATCAGCCAACGATAACGATGACTGTTTTCTTTATGAATGGCCTGAATCACTTCTGTGGCAGTCTGATAGCGATGAATCGGAAGGGGTTCTGCACATTGCAATGACACCTTATTATATATAATAGGTAATGGTGATACTTCCCCTATCGTTTGCAGAATTCTGCCAAAGGCATAAAGGTCGGTGGAGGGAGTGTAGGACTCAGAATCAGCTGACAATTGTTCTGGTGCAGCAAATGCATCTGTATGTCCTGTTGTGAATGGTCGGCAGTCCGTATAACAGAAACCGAAATCTACCAGTCGGACATCATGATGAATGCGAGTGATAAGGATATTGTCTGGCTTCAAATCAAGATGAAGAATCTGATGGCTATGCAGATATTCCAATGCTTGCAACAACTGAAGAGAGAAATCATGAAGGTGTTGATGTCCATCTTTTGATGCAGAAGAGAAATACTGAGGGTTTTCTTTCAGAAACTCCGTGAGCGTCACCCCATCGATGTATTCCATCAGAATGTAATCGTTTCCTAAAGAAATGTAACGAGGAAGAGATGTGTGCTCTAATTGATACGCCGTCTCAAATTCTTTCCTCAATGCCTCCACATAGCGAGGATTCGTAGCAAACTCAGCCTTAAGACGCTTGAGAAAATGCAACTTCCCATGAAGACGCACACAAAAAGCATCACAGGTGGAACCATTGGAAGGAATGGGTCTCAATTCAGAAAAAGGGAGTACAGAGGATTCGAATTCAGAACTGCTATTCATGGTTCAAGCAATACTTAAGTTTGTGAGTTTTAAAGTTTATGAGTTTTTGAGTTCACGCTGGATAGCAATTTTTCACTGTTCACTTATATCGTCTCTTGAAGAAATAGACTAAATGAACTAAATTTTTATTTAAATTTTGCCGATTTTGCCAATTTCTTTAGGAGACCCCTTTTCATTTTTCACTTTCTTTATATCTGTTAGTCCAGAAAACTTTCCTGCCGTGAAATTGCCTAAGGTTTCGTTATCACGTATCACTTCAGAAACAATCAAGGGATAATGCAAAATGAAATGGCTGATGGTGACGACATCGCCCATACGCAATTTGCTATTCAAGGATTTCTCTACTTTATATTTCTCATCACCGAGATAGACCAATGTCAATTCTCTGTCTGGCAGATAGCTAACGAAAACTCGCTGATTCACAAGTAAATCACGGGAACGCAATTCATCCACTTGAACATCAAAATCAGAATTGCCATCATCAGCCGTTGCCACAAGCTGTTGCCATGATTCGAAACCCAGATAATGTGCCAATACATTCAGAGTGGAGAGACGCGGGGAACGCTCGTCTGGAATGAACCCCAGTAAACGTTTCATAGTGTTGACACCAAGATGTTCATGTGTGCTCTCCTCAATGGAACGAACCAATTGAGCGCAATGGGAAGTGTCATTGAGTTTCAGCCCTGATTTGGCACTGAGTAGTTGAATGATGGATGGAGATAATCGCATAAAAGTGAAAAAAGAAAGATTAAAACGTGAAGCGTGAAGTGTGAAGCGTGAAGCGAGTCCGTAGTACTTTGTAAATTGTACTGTGTACTTAACTAAGGCTTTTCACTTAACCGCTATCGTTATGGTTGAATTTACTTAGAATCGCACTCCGAATGCAGTGCGGACACGCCACTTGTTTTGGTTGATGATGAGGAGGTCGTCGTCGAAGAGGGAATTGCTCATCACGCCTGTAGCACTGAAAAAAAAGCGCGGAGAAAAGTTATAAACGACAGAGAAACGCTCGTTGAAAATGAGATTGAGTCGCATGGGCTGGGCACTTTGGCGTTCACCATTGATAACGAACTTGTTATAGTTCAGCACAACCACCGTGGGAAGGGCTGAGATGTGGAACATCCATTTCTTGCCCAGCACGAGATTGTGGCCATATCCTCCGCCAATACCCAGATGACGCACACGGAGATACAAGTTGGGAAGAGTAGCAGGACAATCGTCACTATTCTTGATGGTGCCTCCCTGGAAGGCAATTCCTGCCAACCACGAGCCAGCCGAGCGTCGCTGAATGTGGCTCTGCGTGAAAGCAGCTGGATAGGAGAAACGACGATAGTTGAAGGCATAATAGGCTGCCACGTTCAGCACTTTCATGTCGGCATTGCCACTCTCCAAATGGAATTGGCTTTCACGCTCGATGTCGCCAGAGAGCGTCTTGGAACGCTGGAAACTGGCATCCAAGCTGATTTGGCTGCTGTAGATATTCAAATTGAGTTCGTAATCATGGTAATGGCCAAATAGCTTGGCAGGATTCAGCGCAATGCCTGCTGCCACCCCTTGATAGATGGCAGCAATGCTGAATGTCTGCTTGTTGCTGGTGTGCAAATTGGCTCTTGTGTGGATTCCCTTCACGGTTCCACGTGCATGGATGCCATTACCACTCAAATTGGCACGCACTTTTGTGGTCAGTTTATAGTCGGGACGAACGATGTAGGTTGTGTCGTAGATGGGTGGTCTTTTCCTTCTTTCCTGCAACAAACTATCCACTTTTGCCCATCTCTTCTTGTGACGAGACTGAGCAAAACTTGTCATCGCTGAACACAACAGAACTAAAAGTGAAAAGTGAAAAGTGAAAAGGTGAAAATTGAACGTGGAGCGTGAAGCGTGGAACGTGAAGCGAAGAGAGTGAAAAGTGAAAAGTGAAAAGTGAAAAATTGCTGTCCAGATTGTATTTTTCACTTTTCGTTTTTCACTTTTCACTCTCCCTCCCTGGAGGGGGCTGGAGGAGGCTCTATTTCTTTTGATAAACACGCACATAGTCTATTTCATAGCGCATTGGGAAGGCATCGGGCTGGGGTTCGCCTCCGTTGATGCCACCAATGGCAAGGTCAAGAAGAATATACTGAGACTGATGGAAAGGATTCACATGGTTGCCGATGCTGCCATTGATTGTTCCCACAAGAGAGATGTCATTGAGGAGTTCCCCGTCCAAATAAATGCGGATAGCTTCAGCATCCCAGTCCATTGTCCAGATGTGGAACTTCTGCGCCCAGAATGGGTCTTTCTCCAAGAAATGGGAAAAAGGAATGCGCTTGGAGTTCCACACTGCACTATGTGGACGGTCGTTGCCCCATGCTGCATTAGCAAGGATGTGCGGTTTGCCATCAATCTGATAGTATTCCATGATGTCGATTTCCCCGTTGGAAGGCCAAGGCATTCGGTCGCCCAATGTCCAGATGGCAGGCCAGGCACCGCAAACTGCTGGAATGCGAGCACGCACTTCCATGCGTCCATAGAGGAAACTGTAAGTGCCACGAGTATTCACACTGGCTGAGGAATAACGAGCGTATGGACGATTGCGCTGCCAACTGCGACTGCCTGCCTGATAACGAGGGTTGGGGATGGAGTCGAGACGACCTTCGAGCACGAGGATGCCGTCCTGCCTATAGGCATTCTGTTCCTGATACCACTGGTATTCCTCATTGCGCACAAATCCATGTTCGGCTTTCCACACTTCTGTGTTGAGAGGGCCAGAGCCATCAAACTCGTCGTGCCAAACGAGTTTCCACCCTTGTGCGAACGACTGTGAAACGCACAGGCAGAGGAGAAGGGAAAGGATTGCTGTTTTCATCATCATTCGTTTTTAACTTAATATGTGAAACAAGGAAAGTGACAAGTGAAAAGTGAAAAGCCTAAATTAAGTACAAAGGACAAAGGACAATGTACGGGCTTTGAAATTTGTACTTTGTAAATTGTTCTTTGTACTT